>BNJS01002230.1_pt1:0-190000 | contig 244546 bp, 293 predicted proteins | sample 8540461 | NCBI WGS metagenome assembly BNJS01 (sample SAMD00202454, study PRJDB9452) | human saliva metagenome | isolation source: human saliva | place: Japan
GGTCGTCTCCACGGATAACGTGGGAGATTTGCATATCATGGTCATCGATGACAACGGCAAAGTTGTAAGTTGGGTAACCGTCTTTCTTTTGGATAACCCAGTCACCACCGATATTACCACCTTCAAATTCGATATCACCTTTGACCATATCATGCCACTTGTAGATACCTGACTCATTGACAGCCAAACGAACTGTTGGTATGATACCAACTGCTTCACGTTCTGCGATGTAAGCTGCTTTTTCTTCTTCACTCATACCAAGGTATTCATTGATGTAGCGTGGTGTTTCGCCAGCTGCTTCTTGGCGTTCGCGTTCGGCTGCCAACTCTTCTTCTGTAACGTAAGATTTGTAGGCTTTCCTTCAGCTAGCAGTTGGTCAATGAATTTTTGATACAAGTCCAAACGCTCAGACTGGCGGTAATTTTCATGTGTTTCTGGGCTTTCATCCCAATCCATACCTAACCAGCGAAGGTTTTCAAGTTGTGAGCGTTCCCCATCTTCGACATGACGTTTACGGTCAGTATCTTCGATACGAATGATAAATGTTCCACCATGATGGCGTGCATACAAGTAGTTAAACAATGCTGTACGGGCATTCCCGATGTGTAGTAGTCCTGTTGGACTTGGTGCGTAACGTACGCGGATATCTTTTGACATAGTTTCTCCTATAAAGTCTCTAGGCATCTGCCTTTTTGCTCTCTATATTATATCACAAGTCTTGGCTGAGTCCAATTTCTATGGATAAAGAGAGTAAAAAGAGTGGGCAAACCACTCTTTTCTTCTATATATTATAGACGTGCGTTAAGTTCTTTGCTTAATTCTTCAAATCCTGGTTTTCCAAGAAGGGCGAACATATTACGTTTGTAAGCTTCAACTCCTGGTTGGTCAAATGGGTTGATGGCATTCAAGTAACCAGAAAGGGCGATAGCCAATTCGAAGAAGTAGATAGTGTAACCAAGAGTGAAGGCATCTTGCTCTGGAAGGGTCACGTACATGTTTGGTACGTCACCATCTGTGTGGGCAAGAAGAACACCGTCAGTCGCTTTTTTGTTTACAAAGTCAACGTCTTTTCCTTGAAGGTAACCAAGTCCATCAAGGTCTTCTTCCAAAGTAGGGATAATCACGTTTTTACGAGGTTTGTCAACACGAACAACTGTTTCAAACATGATACGAGTTCCTTCTTGGATAAATTGACCAAGTGAGTGCAAGTCAGTTGAGAAGTTGGCTGAAGTTGGATAGATACCTTTTTGGTCTTTTCCTTCTGATTCACCAGCCAATTGTTTCCACCATTCTGAGAAGTATTGAAGTGATGGCTCATAGTTTACCAAGATTTCAGTTGCATAGCCTTTACGGTAAAGGATGTTACGAACTGCTGCATATTGGTAAGCTTCGTTTTCAGAGATTTTGTCTGAAGTGTAGTCTTTGCGAGCTGCATTCGCACCTTCCATAAGGGCTTTGATGTCAGCTCCTGATGCTGCAATTGGAAGCAAACCAACGGCTGTCAATACTGAGAAGCGTCCACCGATGTCATCTGGAACAACAAATGTTTCCCAACCGTTAGCATCTGCTTCAACCTTAACCGCACCTTTTTGGCGGTCAGTTGTTGCATAGATACGTTTGTTAGCTTCTTCTTGTCCGTATTTCTTAACCAAGAGTTCTTTGAAAACACGGAAAGCGATAGCTGGTTCAGTTGTTGTACCTGATTTAGAAATCACGTTTACTGAGAAGTCTTTATCAGCTACGTACTCTACCAAGTCAGCAAGATAAGTAGATGAGATTGAGTTTCCTGCGTAAAGGATTTGTGGAGCTTTGCGCTCTTCTTTTGTTTGCAAGTTTGCAAAGTGATGGTTCAAGAAGTCGATTGCTGCTTTAGCACCAAGGTAAGATCCACCGATACCGATAACAACCAAAACATCGCTGTCTGACTTGATTTGCTCAGCAGCTTTCAAGATGCGGTCAAATTCTTCGCGATCGTAGTTTTCAGGAAGGTCCAACCATCCCAAGAAGTCGCTACCAGCACCAGTTCCTTTACGGATCAATTCATCTGCTGCTGTTACTTGTGATTGCATGTACTCCACTTCATGCGGTGCAACAAATTTGTCTAAAACTTTTGAATAATCAAATTTAATATGTGACATGTTATTCCTCCAATATTTCTTCTTTTCTATCATAACGCTTACCTTCGTTTTTTTCAAGTTTTTTTGTTGAATTTCTCCAATTTTTATCAGAATTCAAACGTTTGCGTAAAAATTCCACATTCCAAAAATTTTGAAATAATAAAAGAAAGAACGACTAGATGTTCCAGTCGTTACAGTTCATTCAATAAATACTCAAATAATTCTAAATTGCCATCTTCTTCATTGACCAGAAACTCTGGATGCCACTGCAAACCGATAATGCGGTGCTCATCGATAGACTCAATCGCTTCGATGGTTTGGTCTCTTGGATCAATAGCAGTTACACGGAAATTAGGTGCCAAATCTTTAATACTTTGACGATGGACGGAGTTGACCTGACTTTCTTTTCCAAATAGCTTGGCCACCATGCTTCCTTCTACTGTCTCAATAGAGTGAGATGTTCCGAAAGGTAGTCCTTGCCAATGACCTTCGATTTCTTGATTGAGGGTTCCTCCAAAGGCAACATTGACAAGTTGAACACCGCGACAGATTGCCATAATTGGTTTATTCTGACGGAGCGCTTCTTTCAATAGAGCTAGTTCAAACTCATCACGAACCAGATTATAATCATCGCTCTCGATGGTCTTTTTCTCTCCATAAAACTGAGGGTGGACATTTTGTCCTCCTGTCAAGATGAGTTTATCAATCATTTCTACATAATCGCGCACGACTGACTCATCACCAACAGGAATGACTAAAGGGAGACCGCCGACTTGACGAATGCTCTCTGCGAATCTACAAGATACAGATGAATGAATGTTTTTGCCTTCTGCATCTACTGGACACAGATTTGCAGCAACTCCTACAACCGTTCTAGGCATGATGTCTCTCCTTTCGAATGTTAATACTCTTCGAAAATCTCTTCAAACCACGTCAGCGTCGCCTTACCGTATATATGTTACTGACTTCGTCAGTTCTATCTACAACCTCAAAGCAGTGCTTTGAGCAACCTACGGTTAGCTTCCTAGTTTGCTCTTTGATTTTCACTGAGTATAACGATAGTCCTATCATATCACTCAAAACAACTTTCGTCTAATATGTTTTTTTAAAGGCCGTGATAAATATTTTTTATGGACAAGAAAAAGCTGCCCACATAGGACAACTTTTTTCTTATTCGAAGACAAATTGATTGTGATAGAGTTCTGAGTAGAATCCACCTAGTTTCAAGAGTTCATGATGGTTACCACGTTCAATGACTTCTCCATCTTTAAGGACAATAATCTGGTCTGCATTGAGAATGGTTTTCAAGCGATGGGCAATGACAAAACTGGTTCTGCCTGCTACAACCGCCTCCATGGCATGCTGAATCTTGCTTTCTGTCACCGTATCTACGTTTGAAGTTGCTTCATCGAGAATGAGAACTTCTGGATCTGTCATCAGAGTTCGAGCGATAGAAATCAATTGTTTCTGTCCTGTTGAGAAGATGCTCTGGTCATCATCGATAAGGGTATCATATTTATCAGGCAAACTTTCGATATAGTCGTGAATGTGGGTTGCCTTGGCTGCTGCCTCAACCATTTCCTGACTGGCATCTGGCACACCAAAACGGATATTGTCTCGAATCGTTCCGCTAAATAAAACCGAATCTTGCAAGACAATTCCCACCTTGCTTCTGAGACTATCTAAATCATAGTCACGAATGTCTTTGCCGTCAAAATAAATACCACCAGCATCAACATCATAAAAGCGATTGATAAGGTTCATAATAGTCGTTTTCCCTGACCCTGTCGGACCAACAACTGCTGTCATCTGACCTTTAGGGGCAGAAATACTAACATCTTTCAAAATAGGTTTATCAGGCAAGTATGAAAAATCAATGTGACTGATTTCAACACCTTCTTGCAACTGAGTGAAGGTCGGGGCGTTTTCAGGTCGGATTTCTTCCTCTGCATCGAACATTTCCTGAATCCGTTCAGCCCCTGTAAAGGCCAACTGAAGACTTCCCCAACTAGCTGCAACTTGGATAATAGGCTGGTAGTACTGCTGGGAAAATTGGGCAAACATAACAATCAAACCTAGGGCTGTACTTGTTTCAATAGATTTATCATTCAATAGAAAAGCTGAACCCGCAAAGATGACGATAGCTGTGTTAACCAAACTCATCCCATTCATGACAGGGAACAGAATTCCTGAGAACATTCTTCCTTTAAAGGTTGCCTTGCGCACGCGCTCATTTTGTTCAAGAAAGCCTGTCATCATATCCTCTTGAATTCCCTGCACAATCACGGCTTTTTGACCTGAGATACTCTCATCCATATAGGCATTGAGCTTCCCGATCTCTTTTTGTTGGAGGTTGGTGTATTTGCGTGCCATTTTCACGATGAAAATCAGCATGAGGAAGGCCACTGGTGTGCTGGCAATGGTGATGAGGGCCAGCGTCACATTTCTCGAAAACATGACAAGAATCAGACCAAGGTATAAAACAATATTGCTCATGACCTGAACCAAGCTTTCGTTAAAGGCTTGGAGGATATTATCCAAATCACTAGTAAAACGAGATAGGATATCGCCATCTTGTCGGCGGTCAAAGAAAGAAACCGTCAAACGAGCAAGCTTACCAAAGAGGCCTTTGCGCATCTCATTGGTCGATTCTGCAATTACGCGCGTCATGAGACACATGTATATGACACTAGAAATAAATAGAACCAAAACTAGCAGACCAAGATTGACCATGATTCCTGATAGACTTGCCAAACAAGTTCTGGATTGCCATTTTGATAAGCTTGAACTAAATTAGCTAGCTGCGTCACTGCTTGTCCAGAAAAGACCGGAAAGAGGGCTTGGGCAAGAGTTGATAGAACCAGCATCAAGATAACAACCACAAATGAGAACTTATAGACTTTAAAATAATTCCAAAAAAATTGAACTGTCTTCATTTTACTCCTCCTTTCCTTTCTGTGTTTCATAGATTTCACGGTAAACGGCATTGTTGGCAACCAAGTCTGCATGCGTGCCTTGACCAATCAATCGTCCTTGATCTAGAACCAAGATCTTGTCTGCATGAACTACCGAGCTAATCTTTTGCGCGATGATAATGGTTGTCGTCCCCTTCAAGTCCTTATTCAAGGCTTCTTGAACCAGGCGCTCTGACTTGGCATCCAAGGCCGAGGTCGAATCGTCAAAAATCAGAATACGTGGATTGCTGACAATCCCACGCGCAATCGACATCCTTTGCTTTTGCCCACCTGAGAAATTGGTTCCCCGTTCCTCAACTGGACTTTCAAAGGTTTTCTCCATACGATGAATGAATTCACTAGCCTGGGCAATATTAGCTGCGCGTTCCATTTCAAATAGAGTAGCATCTCCTTTGCCCTGCCTCAAGTTATCTGCAATCGTTCCACTGAAAAGAATGGCACGTTGAAGAACGATAGAAACTGTTTTACGCAGGGTTCCTTCACTCACTTCTCGAATATCCTTGCCACCGATTTTGATAGCCCCTTCCTGCGGGTCAAAGAGACGTGGAATCAATTGAGCCAAGGTTGATTTTCCTGCACCAGTCGCTCCAACGACACCAACCATCTGACCAGGTTCAATAGTAAAGCTCACATCTTTCAGCATTGGTTCCTTGTCCATTGGATAGGTAAAGGTCACATTTTCAAAGCTAAGACTGCCGACCAACTCTTCATCTGGGACATCCTTGAAGGTCATGGCTGGCTCTGCGTCAAGAATTTCTCGAATACGACGCATAGAAATCATGGCACGACTGACAGAATTTCCCAAAAATCCAACCATGACAATGGTAAAGATAATCTGGCTTAGGTAATTGACAAAGGAAGCAATGGAGCCAACAACTGACGGATCCGACTGAACCATTCCTGCAACTAGCCAAATAGAGAGGAATACCGCCCCATAACCGACCAACATCATAAAGGGTTCCACTACTGAAAAGGCATAACCGATGTAAAGGTTTTGACCAAGAAGCTCGTCTGAAACCTCCGTAAACTTAGTAAACTGCTCTTTTTCTTGGACAAAGGACTTGACCACACGAACGCCACGCAGATTTTCCTTGGCAATGGCATTGATGCGCTCAAGAAGGGTTTGAAACTTGGCAAAACGAGGCCCCATCATTCCCATCATGACGGCAGTCAATCCAAAAATTAAGATTACCATGAGAACAATCACCCACCACAGAGAAGGTAAGGTTTGAACCGCCAAGATAAAGGAACCGATGAACAAGAGGGGAAGTCTGAAAAGAATTTGGAAGGTCATCATGACCACGTTCTGAATCTGGTTGATATCATTTGTCATTCGAACGACTAGATTTCCCGCATTAAATTGTTCAATATTGGCATAAGAAAAAGTTTGGATTTTACGGAAGGCATCCTCCCGAAAGTCAGATGAAACTCCTTGGGCAATATAGGCTGCAAGGACAACATTGAGCCCACCAGCAACCAGACCGACCAGGGCCACACCAATCAACCAAGCTCCGATACTATAAATAGCTTCATATTTCCCAGCAAGGAGGGCGTCTAACACTTCCTGCAGATAACGCGGTTGCAGAAGTGAACTAGCAACCATCAAGCCTGTCATCAGAAGCGAAGCCAAGACCTGCCATTGTAGGTTTTTATTTTCTGAATCAGCATACTTTCTCCTTAAAAAATAGACAAAAGGGAGCGACAATGTGTCAGCTCCTTTTCATTCTGTTTGTGTGATGTTATTCTAGCAAAAAAGTGGGGGATTGTCAAAGAAGTCTCCTTGATATAGCTAGAATGACAAGTAATTCATTCTTTATAATTTTTGTTTTAACTCGACCAAGACATTCATAGCCTGCATAGGTGTCATATTGTAAACATCCAGCTTAGACAATTCTGCTAGGATAGGATGCTCTTCTGCTGTATCAAAGAGTGAAATCTGTTCAGTGACGGCACTTGTTTGTCTCATGGGTGCAGGACTTTCTGTCCCTTGATTCTCTAACTGAGTCAAAATCTTATCCGCTCTTGCTAGGAGAGCTGCTGGCAAACCAGCAATCTTGGCAACATGGATACCGTAGGATTTGTCAGCTGGTCCTGGTTCAATCTTGTGAAGGAAGGTGACCTGCCCATCCTGCTCCAAAGTTGCCACGTGGACATTGACCAAATGTTGTAAACTAGACTCCAGACTAGTCAACTCATGGTAGTGGGTCGCAAAGAGGGTCTTGGCTCCGATATGCTCATGGATGTATTCGATGATAGACTGAGCAAGAGCCATACCGTCATAAGTTGCAGTTCCACGACCTAACTCATCAAAGAGAATCAAAGAATTCTTAGTCGCATGCGAAATGGCATTGTTGGCCTCCATCATCTCTACCATAAAGGTTGATTGACCTGAAACCAAGTCATCTGCTGCTCCGATACGGGTAAAGATTGCATCAAAAATCGGTAAATGGGCGCTTTCTGCTGGCACATAAGAACCCAACTGAGCCATAACCGCCGTCATGGCTAACTGACGCATGTAGGTTGACTTTCCGCTCATATTGGGCCCTGTAATCAGTTGAATACTGGTATCTTCTGCCATCTGAATCGTATTGGGAATATAGGTCTGAGCCCCCATCACCTTTTCAACGACAGCATGACGACCTTTCTGAATATCAATTTGCGAATCCTCTCCGAACTCTGGTCGAATCAAATGCTGGGTTTCAGCCACAACCGCCAGACTTTGCAAGACATCAACCGTCGCAATTCCTTGGGCTAGAGCCTGCAAACGTTGGATATACTTGCTGACCTCTTCACGAATGCGCATAAAAATTTCGTACTCTAGGTTAGCAGACTTCTCACGCGCTTCCAGCATATCGCCCTCGATACGGGCCAATTCTTCGGTTCCAAAGCGTTCTGAGTTTTTCAGCGTCGCCTTGCGGAAAAAGTGAGCAGGCACATTTCCCAGTTGCGAATTGGTCACATGGAAATAGTAGCCATCCTTCTTATTGTAGTCAATCTTGAGCATACTGATACCAGAGTTTCTCGCTCCTTTGCTTCAATTTCAGCAATCCAGCTAGTCCCTTCTCTGAGCACACGACGGTACTTGTCTAAAGTCTCATCAAATCCAGTTCGGATAATACCACCTTCCGTAATCACATGAGGAGCTTCAGGAGCAATCGCTGCGCTAATCAAGCTCTCCAACTCAGGGATTCCATCCAGTTGTGCGATCAGATAGGTTAGAGCAGGTTGCTCCATCCCTTCTAAAATCGCACGAATCCGTGGCACGCTGGATAAGGTGGTCGCCAACTGCAAGAGATCCTTGGGATTGGTTTTTCCAAAAGAAACCCGACTAGCCAAGCGTTCGATATCATAAACACTCTTGAGACTGTCTGTCAAATCACTGCGCTCAAAGAAATGGTCGAGAAAAACCTGCACCACCTCTTGACGTTGAACGATTCGTTCCTTGTCAATCAAAGGACGATGAATCCAAGAACGCAAGAGCCGCATACCCATAGCTGTTTTGGTTTCATCCAAAAGCCAGAAAAGACTGCCTTGCTTCTTGCCTGAACGGGCATTCTCAACCAAATCCAGACTAGCCTTAGTCGCATAATCCATCTGCAAGAAATCCTTGATTTCATATCGGATAACAGGTTTGAGGTGGTTCAATTCCCTCATCTGGGTTCGATGAACATACTGGAGCAACTTACTAGATGCCGCTTGCTCCACAGCTGCTAATCGTGAATTCAGTAAATGAAGGTCTTCAAAGCCTTTTTTTTCATAGGAAAGTACCAGATTCATCTGACGACTAAGGATTTGTTCCTCTTCCTCAGACAAGTCATAGCCCAGCACCACTTCTCGAGCCTTGAGATTGCGGATTTCCCCACAAACCAGCGTGAAATCCAAAAGACCTGTCACATAAAAATCACCCGTCACTAGGTCCATATAAGCTAGGCCAAATTGATTTCCATCACGATCTATAGCAACCAAGAAGTTGTTCTGACTGTCCGGCTTACTGCTATCGACCACTGTCCCTGGTGTAATGACCTGAACAACCTCTCGTTTCACAACCCCAACTGCTTGTTTAGGATCTTCCATCTGCTCTGCAATAGCTACTTTATAGCCCTGCTCAATCAAGACATCGATATACTGTTGGGCAGAATGATAGGGAACACCCGCCATAGGAATCGGATTGTCGGCATTCTTGTTGCGACTCGTTAAGGAAATTTCCAGAATCTGTGCAGCATTGACCGCATCCTCATAAAATAATTCATAAAAATCACCCATCCGAAAGAGCAAAAAAGCATCTGGATATTGCTTTTTAATATCCACATACTGTTGCATGCCGGGTGATAGCTTTTCTGTCGCCATTGTCCGTCTCTCCTTGTCAAAAATAAGTCTTGAGAGCAACTCCCAAGACCTTACTTATCTTTCATCAAATCTAGCAAACGATCTTCCATGAGTTTGGCAACGTGCTGGTCTCGACAAATAACCAATAAGGTATTGGCACCAGCAACTGTTCCTAAAATCCATTCATCCTTGTTTGCATCTACAATATTTGCCAAAACAGAGGCTTCTCCCAATTTGGTATGAAGTACCAAGGTAAACTCTGCTCTTGCAACACCTTCTAAATGATGAGACAAAAATTCAACCAAATCAATCTTTTCTGCCTCATTTGCTAGTACATAATACACCATATCATTTTTCTTGACCTTGGTCAAGCCGATTTCGCGCAAATCACGAGACAAAGTTGTCTGCGTCACAAAGACATTATGCGCCTCCAACCGATCTTGAATTTCTTTTTGTGTACTTAATTTCTCCTCAGTAATCATTTTTTTTATTAACTGATGACGATCTCTTTTTCTCATAAAATCCTCTTATGTGAATATTTATAACTAATTTTATAACTATATTATACCAAAAAAATAGGAGATTTCAAAAATTTTTTCTTCTTTCTTTAAAATTGTGATAAAATAGTAGAAAAGTCCAAAAAGGAGCTCTTAATGAATACAAAAGAATTGATTGCTAGCGAGTTGGCTAGCGTCATTGATAGCCTGGACCAAGAGGCTATTTTAAATTTACTGGAAACCCCTAAAAACTCAGAAATGGGAGACATTGCTTTCCCTGCTTTTTCTCTTGCAAAAGTCGAACGTAAAGCACCCCAAATGATTGCGGCTGAACTGGCTGAAAAAATTAATAGCCAAGCCTTTGAAAAGGTTGTTGCAACAGGACCTTACGTTAACTTTTTCCTTGATAAATCGGCCATTTCTACTCAAGTATTGCAAGCTGTTATCACTGAAAAAGAACACTATGCTGATCAACATATTGGCAAACAAGAAAATGTTGTTATCGACATGTCTAGTCCCAATATTGCTAAACCATTTTCTATTGGTCACCTGCGCTCAACTGTCATCGGAGATAGCTTATCACATATTTTCCAAAAAATCGGTTATCAAACAGTCAAGGTCAACCACTTGGGAGACTGGGGGAAACAGTTTGGGATGCTGATTGTTGCCTACAAAAAATGGGGCGATGAAGAAGCTGTAAAAGCTCATCCAATCGATGAACTTCTTAAACTCTATGTCCGCATCAACGCTGAAGCTGAAAATGACCCTAGCTTGGATGAAGAAGCACGCGAATGGTTCTGTAAACTTGAAAATGGAGACGAGGAAGCTCTCGCTCTTTGGCAATGGTTCCGTGATGAAAGTTTGGTGGAATTTAACCGCCTTTACAATGAACTGAAGGTTGAATTTGACAGCTACAACGGAGAAGCCTTCTACAACGATAAGATGGATGCGGTTGTAGACATTCTTTCTGAAAAAGGCCTTCTTGTTGAATCAGAAGGTGCTCAGGTTGTGAATCTTGAGAAATACGGAATTGAACATCCAGCCCTCATCAAGAAATCTGATGGTGCAACTCTCTACATCACACGTGACTTGGCTGCAGCCCTTTACCGTAAAAACGAATACCAATTTGCTAAATCTATCTACGTCGTTGGTCAAGAGCAATCTGCCCACTTTAAACAGCTCAAAGCTGTCTTGCAAGAGATGGGCTACGACTGGAGTAACGACATTACTCACGTTCCTTTTGGTTTGGTTACAAAAGAAGGGAAGAAACTCTCTACTCGTAAAGGGAATGTCATCTTGCTAGAGCCTACAGTTGCAGAGGCTGTTAGCCGTGCCAAAGCCCAAATTGAAGCTAAAAATCCTGAACTTGAAAATAAAGACCAAGTAGCGCATGCTGTTGGGGTTGGAGCCATTAAATTCTATGACCTCAAGACCGACCGTACAAATGGGTATGATTTCGACCTAGAGGCAATGGTATCCTTCGAGGGTGAAACTGGACCTTACGTTCAATATGCCTACGCTCGTATCCAATCTATCTTACGCAAAGCAGATTTCAAACCCGAAACATCTGGTAACTATAGCTTGAATGATGCTGAAAGTTGGGAAATCATTAAACTCATCCAAGATTTTCCACGTATTATCAACCGTGCGGCAGATAACTTTGAACCTTCTATCATTGCTAAATTTGCAATTAGCCTGGCTCAAGCCTTCAACAAATATTATGCACATACACGCATCTTAGATGAAAGTCCAGAACGCGACAGCCGTCTAGCCCTCAGCTACGCAACCGCAGTCGTTCTCAAAGAAGCCCTTCGCTTGCTTGGAGTAGAAGCGCCAGAGAAGATGTGATTCAGTACTAACAATTGGAACTAAAGTTCCTAATTGTTAGACGCTAGCCGCTTATATGCGGACTAGCTAACTGCTTCACTAACTCACCAAACCAAATAATATCGATTTGGTTTGGTTCATGTCGTAATATTTTAAATTACTTGATTGCAAAACAATCTAAGTAACTAACGCCAAATCCTATCAGAGATTTGGCTAGGCGCTTCACTAGTTCTGGGACATAAATATGATTGATTTATGTCTTAAAACGTCGTAATCTTAAAGTTATTGGAACTAAAGTTCCTAATTGTTGGACGCTAGTCGCTTATATGCGGACTAGCTAACTGCTTCACTAGTATTGTAATAGAAATAATATCGATTTCTATTACAATACGTCGTAACTAGGGAGACTTGCCTAAACGCTTTACTAATTCACCCTAACCAAATAGTATCGATTTGATTTAGAGGGCTATCAAAAAAATCTTATCAAGTTTTTGCTAACTTGCTCTGCTACTTTGAATTGAATAATTCAATCTACTCACTACTACTTCTTTATCATACAGGAGATTTCCTATGAGCCAATATGCTTATATCCTCGTTGTAATTAGCTTGGTATTCCTTTTTCTGCTCAATAAATATGAGAAAGAGAGGCTGCAAAAGCTCTACCAAGAACAACTTTTGAAGGATGAAACATTTAGGACTGACATCAAAGAAAAAATTCACACTACTGAAAATATCAATGATGTCATTGCTTACATCAATAAAACTTATCATCTGGGAATGTTGCTATCAAAAGACATCACCGATCAATTGAAATAAACCTAGCTATTCTTTAAGGAATATCAAAACCGAGACTGAGAATTTAATACTTAGCCTCGGTTTTTATATATTTTTGAAATAACAAATCCTCCACTACCCCAGTAATGCAAGTGCAAAATCCTCTAGAATATGATAGAATAATGAAAAGGACTCTATTAAGGAGGAAAGCATGAAAAAACAAACCGTCGCCGTCTTGGGGCCTGGTTCTTGGGGAACTGCCCTTTCACAAGTCTTAAATGACAATGGACACGAGGTACGTATTTGGGGAAATATTCCCGAACAAATCAATGAAATTAATACACACCATACTAATACTCACTACTTTAAAGATGTCTTTCTAGATGACAAAATCATTGCCTACACTGACTTAGCAGAGACACTGAAAGATGTGGATGCGATTTTGTTTGTTGTCCCAACAAAAGTGACACGACTTGTTGCCCAACAAGTTGCAAAAACCTTGGAACATAAGGCTATTATCATGCACGCATCAAAAGGATTAGAACCTGATAGCCATAAACGATTATCAACCATCCTTGAAGAAGAAATTCCTGAACAGCTCCGCAGTGATATTGTCGTTGTCTCAGGACCTAGCCATGCGGAAGAGACCATTGTGCGTGACCTGACTTTAATCACTGCTGCTTCTAAAGATTTACAAACAGCTCAATACGTGCAAGAACTCTTTAGCAATCACTACTTCCGACTTTATACCAATACGGATGTTATTGGAGTCGAAACTGCCGGTGCTCTCAAAAATATTATTGCTGTCGGTGCCGGAGCTTTACATGGTCTGGGATTTGGTGACAATGCCAAGGCAGCCATCATCGCTCGAGGCTTGGCAGAAATTACCCGCCTAGGGGTAGCACTTGGTGCTAGTCCATTGACCTATAGTGGCTTATCTGGTGTGGGAGATTTGATTGTAACGGGAACCTCCATCCACTCTCGTAACTGGAGAGCCGGAGATGCTCTTGGTCGTGGAGAATCCCTAGCTGATATCGAAGCCAACATGGGCATGGTGATTGAAGGAATTTCAACGACCCGAGCAGCCTATGAGCTAGCACAAGAACTTGGAGTTTATATGCCAATTACACAGGCTATTTACCAAGTTATCTATCACGGAACTAATATTAAAGATGCCATTTATGACATCATGAACAATGAATTTAAAGCAGAAAATGAGTGGTCTTAACCCTCTAGAGAAAGGATTCTTATGACATCAAAAGTTAGAAAAGCAGTCATCCCTGCCGCTGGACTCGGGACTCGATTTTTACCGGCAACCAAGGCCCTTGCCAAAGAAATGTTGCCAATTGTAGACAAACCAACTATCCAGTTTATCGTAGAAGAAGCTCTTAAATCAGGTATTGAAGATATTCTGGTTGTCACTGGTAAGTCAAAACGTTCTATTGAGGACCACTTTGACTCAAACTTTGAGCTTGAATACAATCTTAAGGAAAAAGGCAAAACGGATTTGTTAAAATTGGTAGATGAAGCAACTGGTATGCGCCTCCATTTCATTCGACAAACTCACCCTCGCGGTCTTGGAGACGCTGTCCTACAAGCCAAAGCTTTTGTAGGGAATGAGCCCTTCGTTGTTATGCTGGGTGATGACCTTATGGACATCACAAATGAGAATGCCGTTCCTTTAACAAAACAACTGATGAATGATTACGAAAAGACACACGCATCAACCATCGCTGTCATGCCCGTACCACACGAAGACGTTTCATCATATGGGGTTATAGCTCCTCAAGGAGAAGGAATCAATGGTCTCTATAGCGTCGAAACTTTCGTTGAGAAACCAGCTCCCGAAGATGCACCAAGTGATTTGGCAATCATCGGTCGCTATCTACTCACACCTGAGATTTTTGATATCTTAGAAAATCAAACTCCTGGTGCTGGAAATGAAATCCAACTTACTGATGCTATTGATACGCTCAATAAAACTCAACGTGTTTTTGCCCGTGAATTTACAGGAGCTCGTTACGACGTTGGGGATAAGTTCGGTTTTATGAAAACATCTATTGACTACGCCCTCAAGCACCCACAAGTCAAAGATGACTTGAAAGATTACATCATCCAACTAGGGAAAGAGTTATCTGAGGGGGAATAGAAGAATATTCTATATAAAAATAAGAACTAGGATAGTTAATTATCCCAGTTCTTATTTTTATATTTCTATTCTTTAGAACATCCATAATCTAAAAAAATCTGATTTCTTACTTACTCTACTTATATTTTATGAAAGTACAACGATATTATTTGTTTTTTAACAAAAATGCGGGCACAATAAGTTTGTATAATAAAATAAAAAGCACCGAATCGGTGCGCACTTTTTCAAGTTGTGTACGGACAAAGCCTTATTTTAACTTGCTGTGTTGTTTCGAATAGTTCCAACACTTTTATTGTATACTTTTCTATTAAAAATTGCAAGAATAAATTGTTATAAAATAGAATAACACTTCATTTTTATAAGATTAAAAACTTACATATTAAAAGCGTTTTTACAATTTCTTGATTTTAATAGTCAAAAGATATATAATTTAGCTAAAGTTAATATATTAGAATTTACTAATAAGAACTTAAAGAGTATAACCCAAAGGAGAAACCTAAATGAGCAACAACCCTTACTCTATCGGACTTGATATAGGAACAAACAGCGTCGGATGGGCCGTCATTACGGATGACTATAAGGTGCCATCGAAAAAGATGAAAGTTCTGGGCAATACTGATAAACACTTTATCAAGAAAAATCTAATTGGAGCTTTATTATTTGATGAAGGAACTACTGCTGAAGATAGACGTCTCAAACGAACAGCACGCCGTCGCTATACCCGTCGAAAAAATCGTCTTCGCTATCTTCAAGAAATCTTTTCTCAGGAAATAAGCAAGGTGGATAGTAGTTTCTTTCATCGATTAGATGACTCCTTTTTAGTTCCTGAGGATAAAAGAGGAAGTAAATACCCTATTTTTGCTACCTTGGAAGAAGAAAAAGAATATCATAAGAATTTCCCGACTATCTATCATTTGAGAAAATACCTTGCGGACTCAAAAGAAAAAGCTGACTTGCGCTTGATCTATCTAGCATTAGCGCATATGATTAAATACCGCGGACATTTTTTGTATGAAGAATCTTTCGATATTAAAAACAATGATATCCAAAAAATCTTTAACGAGTTTATAAGCATTTACGACAACACCTTTGAAGGAAGTTCACTTAGTGGACAAAATGCACAAGTAGAAGCAATTTTTACTGATAAAATTAGTAAATCTACCAAGAGAGAACGCGTTCTAAAACTATTTCCTGATGAAAAATCCACTGGTCTCTTTTCAGAATTTCTCAAGTTAATTGTAGGAAATCAGGCTGATTTTAAAAAACATTTTGACTTGGAAGAAAAAGCTCCACTACAATTCTCTAAAGATACCTATGATGAGGATTTGGAAAACTTACTCGGACAAATTGGAGATGACTTTGCAGACCTTTTCCTAGTTGCTAAAAAACTCTATGACGCCATTCTTCTATCAGGTATCTTAACTGTCACAGATCTTTCAACCAAGGCTCCACTATCAGCATCTATGATTGAGCGCTATGAAAACCACCAAAAAGACTTGGCAGGTGTAAAACAATTCATCAAAAACAATCTTCCAGCAAAATATGATGAAGTTTTTTCTGACCAATCTAAAGATGGGTATGCTGGATATATTGATGGTAAGACTACTCAAGAAGCATTTTACAAATACATCAAAAATCTTCTCTCTAAATTCGAAGGAGCAGATTATTTCCTTGATAAAATTGAACGTGAAGATTTTTTGAGAAAACAACGCACCTTTGATAATGGTTCTATTCCTCACCAAATTCATCTTCAAGAGATGAATGCCATTCTCCGTCGTCAAGGAGAACATTATCCATTTTTGAATGAAAACAGAGAAAAGATTGAGAAAATCTTGACCTTCCGCATTCCATACTACGTTGGCCCATTGGCTCGTGGCAATCGTGATTTTGCTTGGCTTACTCGAAATTCTGACCAAGCAATCAGACCTTGGAATTTTGAAGAAATTGTTGACCAAGCAAACTCTGCAGAAGACTTCATCAATAAGATGACTAACTATGACTTGTATCTGCCAGAGGAAAAAGTTTTGCCTAAGCATAGTCTCTTGTATGAAACATTTGCTGTCTATAATGAATTGACAAAAGTAAAATTTATTGCAGAAGGTTTAACAAGGTATCAGTTTTTAGACAAAAAAAGCAAAAAGAAAGATATTTTTTTGATACATTTTTTTAAAGCCGAGAATAAAAAGAAAAGTTACTGAAAAAAAGACATCATCCATTATCTACACAATGTTGATGGCTACGATGGAATCGAACTAAAAGGAATTGAAAAACAATTTAACGCTAGTCTTTCTACTTATCATGATTTACTCAAAATAATCAAAGATAAAGCGTTTATGGATGATTCTAAAAATGAAGAGATTCTTGAAAATATCATCCACACGCTCACTATCTTTGAAGATCGTGAGATGATTAAGCAACGTCTTGCTCAATATGACTCTCTCTTTGATGAAAAAGTCATCAAAGCACTAACTCGTTGACACTATACTGGTTGGGGAAAACTCTCTGCCAAGCTGATTAACGGTATCCGTGATAAAAAAAGCGGCAAAACGATTCTTGACTACTTGATTGATGACGGTGAGATTAATCGTAACTTTATGCAGTTAATCCATGATGACGGGCTTTCTTTCAAAGAAATTATCCAAAAAGCACAAGTGTTTGGGAAGACAAATGATGTGAAGCAAGTCGTCCAAGAACTCCCAGGAAGCCCTGCCATTAAAAAGGGAATTTTGCAAAGTATCAAGATCGTTGATGAACTTGTCAAGGTTATGGGCCATGCTCCCGAGTCCATTGTGATTGAAATGGCACGAGAAAATCAGACTACTGCTAAAGGAAAAAAGAATTCCCAACAGAGATATAAGCGCATTGAAGATTCATTAAAAAATTTAGCACCTGGACTTGATTCAAACATACTAAAAGAAAATCCAACAGATAATATTCAACTCCAAAACGACCGTCTCTTTCTCTACTATCTCCAAAATGGGAGGGATATGTATACTGGGAAACCTCTTGAAATCAACCAACTAAGTAACTATGACATCGACCACATCATCCCACAGGCCTTTATCAAGGATGATTCTCTCGATAACCGTGTCTTGACTAGTTCAAAGGATAATCGTGGGAAATCCGATAATGTTCCTAGTCTTGAAGTAGTTGAAAAGATGAAAACTTTTTGGCAACAGTTATTGGATTCTAAATTGATTTCAGAACGTAAATTTAATAATCTAACCAAAGCAGAGCGAGAGCGAGGCGGGCTAAATGAGCTTGATAAAGTTGGCTTTATCAAACGTCAGTTAGTTGAAACACGACAGATCACAAAACATGTTGCTCAGTTCTTGGATGCTCGGTTCAATAAAGAAGTGACTGAGAAGGATAAGAATAACCGTAACGTCAAAATTATCACTTTGAAATCCAACCTAGTTTCCAACTTCCGTAAAGAATTTGGGTTATACAAGGTGCGGGAAATCAATGACTACCACCACGCGCATGATGCCTACTTAAATGCAGTGTTGGCTAAGGCTATTCTTAAGAAATATCCTAAACTAGAGCCCGAATTCGTCTATGGTGACTATCAAAAGTACGATCTTAAGAGATACATCTCCAGATCCAGAGATCCTAAAGAAGTCGAAAAAGCAACTGAAAAGTATTTCTTCTACTCAAACCTGTTGAACTTCTTTAAAGAAGAGGTACATTACGCAGACGGAACCATTGTAAAACGAGAGAATATCGAATACTCTAAGGATACTGGAGAAATCGCTTGGAATAAGGAAAAAGATTTCGCAACAGTTAAAAAAGTTCTTTCACTTCCGCAGGTGAATATTGTGAAGAAGACAGAGGTGCAAACAGGCGGCTTCTCTAAAGAGTCCATTCTTCCTAAAGGAAATTCTGATAAGCTAATCCCTCGAAAAACAAAGGAGATTCTTTGGGACACTACTAAATATGGAGGATTTGATAGCCCTGTTATCGCCTACTCAATCTTGCTTATTGCCGATATCGAAAAAGGGAAAGCGAAAAAACTGAAGACCGTTAAGACTCTAGTTGGTATTACAATCATGGAAAAAGCCACCTTTGAGAAGAATCCAATTACTTTCCTTGAAAATAAAGGCTATCATAATGTCCGTAAAGAAAACATCCTCTGCCTACCTAAGTATAGTTTGTTTGAACTGGAAAGCGGTCGCAGACGGATGCTAGCAAGTGCGAAAGAACTTCAAAAAGGCAATGAAATAGTGCTTCCAGTATATTTAACAACCTTGCTCTACCATTCTAAAAACGTCCATAAACTAGACGAGCCAGAACATTTGGAATACATCCAGAAACACCGATATGAATTTAAAGATTTATTAAATCTTGTATCTGAGTTCTCTCAAAAATATGTCCTCGCAGATGCAAATCTAGAGAAAATCAAGAACTTATATGCAGACAATGAGCAAGCAGATATAGAAATTCTAGCAAATTCGTTTATCAATTTGTTGACTTTTACTGCTTTGGGTGCTCCTGCTGCCTTAAATTTTTGGGCAAAGATGTTGATCGAAAACGATACACAACTGTATCCGAAATCCTTAACGCCACCCTCATCCACCAATCCATCACTGGTCTCTACGAGACTCGGATTGACTTAAGCAAACTGGGAGAAGACTGATGGGATGGAGAACCGTTATAGTCAATACACACTCTAAACTCTCCTACAAGAACAAGCACTTGATTTTTAAAGATGCCTCTCGGACAGAGTTGATTCACCTGTCCGAGGTGGACATCCTACTTTTGGAGACGACAGATATTGTTCTCTCTACCATGTTGATTAAACGCTTGGTAGATGAAAATATTCTAGTCATCTTTTGTGATGATAAACGCTTGCCAACGGCATACTTAATGCCCTATTATGGTCGACACGATTCCAGTTTACAACTCTCTCGTCAAATTGCTTGGAATGAAGATGTAAAGGCGGAAATCTGGACAACCATCATTGCACAAAAGATTCTCAATCAGGCTTTTTATCTGGGGAGTTGTGGTTTTCTGGAAAAGAGCCAGTCCGTCATCGATCTCTATCATGGGTTGGATTTCTTTGATCCTAGTAACCGTGAGGGACACGCAGCTCGTATTTATTTCAACACCTTGTTTGGAAATGATTTTAGTCGTGAGCAAGATAGTGATGTCAATGCTGCCTTGGACTATGGCTACACCTTAATTTTGAGTATGTTTGCGCGTGAGATTGTTTTGTCTGGTTGCATGACTCAGTTTGGCTTGAAACATACCAATCAGTTTAATCAATTCAACCTAGCTAGTGATATTATGGAGCCTTTCCGTCCGATTATTGACAGAATTGTCTATGAAAATCGAAACAGTTCTTTTGTCAAAATCAAACGAGAACTTTTTACTATTTTCTCAAATACCTTTCACTACAATGGTAAAGATATGTACCTGTCCAATATCATCAGTGACTATACTAAGAAAGTCATCCAAGCTCTCAATCAACCTGAGAAAGGAGTTCCTGAGTTTAGGATATGAGTTATCGATATATGCGTATGATTTTAATGTTTGATATGCCAGTTGATACCGTAGAGGAACGCAAGGCCTATCGGAGATTTCGGAAGTTCCTCATAGATGAGGGATTTATCATGCACCAATTCTCCATCTATAGCAAGCTCTTGCTCAATAACTCTGCTAATAACGCCATGATTGAGCGACTCAAGACTCATAACCCTAAAAAAGGGAATATTACTCTCTTAACCGTTACAGAAAAGCAGTTTTCTCGCATGATTTACTTAAATGGCGAGCGAAATACCAGCGTAGCAAACTCCGACGCACGCTTGGTCTTTCTGGGAGAGGAGCCTAGAGATGAAGATTAATTTCCCACTATTGGATGAACCATTAACTATTGAAAATGCAACTTTTTTAGTGTTGGAAGACCAGTTTACCTTTTCAACTATAGTCAAGCAATTCTACCAGTACACTGATGATGGAGAGTTGAAGTTGTTTGATAGAAATCTAAAAGCTCTGAAAGAATCCGAGTTACTAGTGATAACGGATGTCTTAGGATACAATCTCAACTCACCTGCCATGCTCAAGCTGATACATGCTGATTTAGAAAATCAACTCAATGACAAGCCCGAAGTCAAGTCCATGATTGAAAAGTTGGTTGCTACGATTACAGAATTGCTGGCATTTGAGTGTTTGGAAAACGAGTTAGACCTAGAGTATGATGAAATTACCATTCTAGAGTTAATAGATGCACTTGGTGTCAAAGTCGAAACCCTTAGTGATACACCTTTTGAAAAGATGCTAGAAATTGTCCAGATTTTTAAATATCTTTCTAAAAAGAAACTCCTTGTTTTCATCAATGCATCCGCCTATCTATCAAAGGATGAGTTAGTAAATTTGATAGAGTATGTCCAACTCAATCAACTGTCCGTCTTGTTTGTTGAGCCTCGGAAAATCTATGATTTTCCGCAGTATGTATTGGATCAAGACTATTTCTTGAACCCCGAAAATATGGTATAATAAAAGTAACAATTGGGATCTAGCGAACTGAAGTCTAGCTGGGACGAATGGCGCGATTACGAAATTTCGTGAGTAAAATTTTTCTACGAGGTTTTAGAGCTGTGTTGTTTCGAATGGTTCCAAAACTGTCCACAACTTCTTGCTCTTTTAGAATTTGTTTTAGAGCTGTGTTGTTTCGAATGGTTCCAAAACGTGCGCAAAGTTCAAAAGCTCTTCGGCTCTGTTTTAGAGCTGTGTTGTTTCGAATGGTTCCAAAACTAGCGGAACATATAATAAAAGCTATTCAACGTTTTAGAGCTGTGTTGTTTCGAATGGTTCCAAAACTTATGCCGATAGGTTGTATCTTTTCTATAAGTTTTAGAGCTGTGTTGTTTCGAATGGTTCCAAAACAAACTTTTGGGACATTCGTCCGGACATTTGGTTTTAGAGCTGTGTTGTTTCGAATGGTTCCAAAACCGGATGAAGTACCGTGCGAACCGTAGGAAGGTTTTTAGAGCTGTGTTGTTTTCGAATGGTTCCAAAACGCGATCTCTTTATTCTTAGTGATACGTTCTGTTTTAGAGCTGTGTTGTTTCGAATGGTTCCAAAACTTTAATTAATTTGTGCTGAGTAGTATACAGGTTTTTAGAGCTGTGTTGTTTCGAATGGTTCCAAAACTCAATACCTGCTCTATCCATTACCAGTGCAGTTTTAGAGCTGTGTTGTTTCGAATGGTTCCAAAACAGATTGGTTGAGTCAAGGTGTTCCAAGTATGTTTTAGAGCTGTGTTGTTTCGAATGGTTCCAAAACTGAAGTGATGAAGAAAATAACGTTTATCATGTTTTAGAGCTGTGTTGTTTCGAATGGTTCCAAAACACGGTGGATTTCTAGTTAAGCAAGGCGATGGTTTTTAGAGCTGTGTTGTTTCGAATGGTTCCAAAACAAAAGAGCAAACGTGCAATCACGAAATTTAGTTTTAGAGCTGTGTTGTTTTCGAATGGTTCCAAAACCGTCAATGTCAAAAATAGAAAGCGCCCTTTGTTTTAGAGCTGTGTTGTTTCGAATGGTTCCAAAACTATTGCCACCAGCGTATACCGTCCATGCTTGTTTTAGAGCTGTGTTGTTTCGAATGGTTCCAAAACCTTTTGACGTTGAAGCACTACTGATTGAAGGTTTTAGAGCTGTGTTGTTTCGAATGGTTCCAAAACCAAGGAGTTGGATAAAATTCTCTGGTTCATGTTTTAGAGCTGTGTTGTTTCGAATGGTTCCAAAACAGTGGATCATTTGCATCCTCATTATCGAGGGTTTTAGAGCTGTGTTGTTTCGAATGGTTCCAAATCACATTAAAAGCTACTCATTTTTTAAGTAGCTTTTTTCTTATTCAAGTTTATATATTAGTCGTCACAATCCCATTCCCTTGTAGAGAAGCAAGACTGCAAGTCCTACGAACAACACTGCCGCTACCAGTCTCTGACTAGCACTATACATCCGTCTTTCTCCTCGAACTGGAAAGATAATTGCTAGCAATGCTCCACCAACTGCACCACCGATATGGCCTGCTAGGCTGATGCCAGGAATCAGAACACTTCCAATAATGTTAACCACAAAAAGTGTCAAATAGGATTGCCCCAACTGCTGGATATAAGGATTACGCGTAGCATAGCGAAGAACAATAATCGCAGCAAATACCCCATAGAGAGAAGTCGAGGCTCCTGCTGCTAAGGATTTGGGACTAAATACAAAAACAAAGAGATTGCCCATCATTCCAGATAATAGATAGAGAAAGAAAAACTTCTTGGATCCGAAAATCTCCTCTACTTGCCTACCAAGATAATAGAGGGAAAGCATATTGACAATGAAATGTTCCCACCCAATATGAACAAAAATGGCAGAGAAGAGACGCCAAGTCTGCTCAGGAAAGAGCCGAATAGCAGGGCCATACATGGCTCCAAATCGAAATAGGGTGTCTGCCCTGTCAAAGTTTCCGCCTGTAGTGACCAGCATTAGTAGAAACACCAAGGCCGTCACTAAGAGGAAAAAACTCGTCACAGGGTAACGTCTATCAAAGATTTCCTTCATCAATCAGAACCTCCTGAACAGAAATATCATGATTTTCAGGGATAAAGTCCTGAACTTGACTAGAATAAACCGCACTCAATGTATGACCAGTAAAATGTTCCAGATAGCGGTCATAGTAACCTCCACCGTAGCCAATACGATATCCTTCCGTCGTAAACCAGCCCAGGAACATGAATCAAATCAATCTGAGAGGCATCTACTACTTCCAAATCTCCTTGTGGCTCCAGTAAACCAAAGGAAGTTTTCACCAATTGCTGCGGATCATAGACCACAAAGTCCATGCGACCTTTGGGATAGGTTTTAGGTATCAGAACCTTCTTGCCGTCCTTCAGCGCCTGCTCAATCAATCCCTGCGTTTGAAATTCGTGCGGAAAAGAGAGATAGGTTGCGATGATTTTAGCTTCTTGGTAAAAGGGGTGTTGTAACAATCGCTCGGTTAAAGCTTGGTCTATAGCCTGTTTTTGTTCTTGAGATAAAGCCTTCATTTCTTGCAAGACTTGCTTGCGTAATTCCGATTTCATAGACAAACCCTCTACTCTGTTGCCTTCTTTTTCAGGAAACTAGAGACCGCATCCACCCCAATATCTAAGGCTTCTTCCTTAGGACTCATCTGAGGGTGATGAAGAGCGTAGGGACTATCTATCCCTAGCCAAAACATAACGCCATCAACTTTTGAAAGGAGATAACCAAAGTCCTCGCCTGTCATAGCAGGTTCGATATCAATCAACTCAATTCCCTCTTTTTCTTCAAAGAAGTCCATCAGTTCACGCGCCAAGGCTGGATTATTCTCAACAGGTAGGTAGCCACCTTGTTTGAGTTCGACTTCAACTTCCATATCAAAGGCAGCTGCAACTCCTTCTGCAACTGTCTTGACCCTCTTTTGTACCAAGAGGCTCATGTCTTGAGTCAAGGCGCGAATAGTTCCATGTAAAAAGGCTGTGTCTGTGATGACATTGTTGGTTGTTCCAGCCTGAAAAACGCCAAAGGTCACCACTGCTCCCTCGATTGGGTTAACATTGCGGCTGACAACTGACTGCACCTGGGTCACAAAGTAACTAGCGGCCACCAAGGCGTCATTGGCTTCATGCGGAAAGGCTGCGTGCCCACCTTTACCTTTAAAACGAATCTTCACCTCACAAGTCCCTGCAAAGAGTGTATGAGTATTAGTCGCAATCTGACCGACTTTCAGATCTGGTCGAACATGGAGACCATAAAACTGGTCTGGTAACCAGTCCCCAAAAGCACCATCTTCATACATGAGCATGCCACCAGCTTCATTCTCCTCAGCGGGCTGAAATAAGAAAAGCAGATTATTCTTGGGTTGTTCCTCAAGGGCGCGCTCGAGGCAGCCCAAAGCAATAGTCATATGAAAATCATGGCCACAAGCATGCATACGACCTTGGTGCTGAGAAGCGAAAGGAAATCCTGTTTGTTCAACGATAGGCAGACCATCAATATCTGTCCGCCAACCAATGGTCTGCTCTGGCTGACTTCCCTGCAAATAGACCAAAATACCTGTCCGCCAAGTACGAACTTGAACAAAGTCCTTGCCCGCAGTCAATTTCTCAATCACATCCAGCAAATAAGCATGAGTCTTGAACTCCTCCAAGCCAATCTCTGGAATCTGGTGTAAATCTCGTCTAGTCTGAATCAAATCTAACATCTATCTGTCCTCCTATATAGCAGAAAGAGGCTGGAAAAAGAGTTCCGCCTCTATTTTTCTTTTAGAATTACAAGGTACGAAGCGCATCCTCTAGCGCTGTTTTTTGTTGGGTTTGGGCATCAATCTCTTTGATAATACGAGCCGGAACGCCTGCTACTACCACGTTTTCTGGGACATCTTGGGTAACAATAGCTCCTGCTGCAACAACTGAACCACTACCGATTTGGACTCCTTCGATAACTACTGCATTGGCACCGATGAGAACATTGTCTCCAACACGGACTGGTTCTGCGCTAGCTGGCTCAATCACACCTGCAAGAACCGCACCTGCACCAACGTGACTGTTTTTCCCAACGATGGCACGCCCACCAAGGATAGCACCCATATCAATCATAGTTCCTGCACCAATTTCAGCACCGATATTGATAACAGCTCCCATCATGATAACAGCATTGTCACCAATTTCAACCTGGTCACGGATAATCGCACCTGGCTCAATACGAGCGTTGATAGCACGTTTATCTAGCAAGGGAACTGCAGAATTACGAGCATCTTGCTCAACAACATAGTCTTGATTTTCTACCAAGCCATCGAGAAGAGGAGCTACGTCCTTCCAGTCTCCAAATAGGACATTCCCTAGTTTAACAACAGAGCTTGGTACAGCAGTTGCGAGTTGTCCCTCAAAGGTTACTTTTACACTGGTTTTCTTTTCAGCATTGGCGATAAATTGGATAATTTCTTGTGCGTTCATTTTTGTAGCAGTCATAGGCGCCTCCTAGTTCATTTTAATGATACCTATTCTACCAAAAAAGGCCTCAAATTTGAAGCCTTTTTGTTTGTTTTTAGGGATGATTTTTAGGGATGTGAGATAAAAGGTGCTGTCGGTAAAAGTAAGTCCCTACCGATACAACCTAAAAACACTCTTCACAACTATCTCCCCGTGTTTTATTGACTATTCTAGTATAACAGACTTTTAGAATTAAGAAAAGACTTTTTATTTACTTTCTTTCGCTTCTTCTATCGATAGGAAAATCATAGGCAAAATAATCAGGGCCATAGCTAGAAGAAGGGACCAATCCACTACCAATCCTAAAAATAAAACACTCAAGAGAGCCGAAGAGAGAGGTTCGCTGGCACTGATAACGGAAACCACCAAAGGAGAAACCAAGGACACAGCCTTCATGGAAATAAAAAAAGCAAAAGCCGTCCCAAAGAAAGCAATAGTGAGGCAAATCAAGATACTCCAAATATCAAGAGTAAAGGAAAGCTGATGCACTGGCGAGAGAACATTGCTAAATAAACCTGCCAAAATCATCCCCCACCCAACCGTGGGAACAAAACCATAGCGCTTAGCAAAAGGCTGAGGTAGGATAACATTAAACATAACCCCCATGGCACTCAGCAGACCTGTTATAAGGGCTAGTGGCGTCATGGATAACTGAGAGAGATCTCCCTTTGTCGCCATCAAGCAAACACCCAACATGGCAATCAAAACATAGAAAATAGCGCTTTTTGACGCTCGTTTTTGATAAACCAAGCGATTGTAAAAGAGGATAAAGACTGGACTGATAAACTGTAAAATAGTTGCTGTCGCTGCATTTGAGTATTCTACGCAGAGATAGAAAAAATACTGAACTGAGAAAATCCCCAAAATAGCATAGGCTAAAAAGGGCAGGTAATTTTTCTTGTCTCGCCAAATATCTAGCACTTGTGATTTTAATTGCATTGCAGACCAAATGAGCACAAGACTCCCTGCCAGTGTCAAACGCATAGAGGTAATCCAACCCGAAGACACCTGGTAATGGGTAAAAAAATATTCTCCTAAAATTCCACAGATGCCCCAGATTAAGCCGGATAGGAGCGAATAAATGGTTCCTTTAACAATCTTTTTCTGATACTGATTCATACCTTTATTGTAACACGAAAGGACAAAAGAAAAAAGTGGCAATCAATACCACTTTCCTATCTTCTACTATTTGGTTGTGTAGATGATGAACTTGATGTACTGCTAGAGCTATCACTTGAACTGCTACTTGAACTAGTGCTTGAGCTGGAAGGAGTTGGTAGTGTGCTAACGATACTTGACCAAGCATTCTGATAATCTGACTCACTTCCTCCAATAGCAAAGTGATAGCTGGTCATAGGAGCTCCCGCCTTGTTAGCCCAATAGCTCGTTACAGTAGAACCTGAAAGATCCACCGTTTTTCCATTAACGGATACTTGCCCCGGCTTCTGTCCTGTAGATCTGAGGACCTGAGATTGAGTCACACTAGAATCAAGATTAAAGCGTTCATTACCCCAAACACCAGGATCTGCCTCTTGGATAGCATTGACCAAGTGAGCCATATAATTGGCATTTCGATAATGCCCAGCTCCCTTAGCCATTGGGCGATTGTCATCATGACCTAGCCAACCACCTAGAGTCAATCTTGGTGTTGACAGCATGAGCCACATATTTTCATCTTCATTGGTTGTCCCAGTCTTACCAATCCAGTCTGCACGAGCTAAGTTTGAATTAATAGCAACCAAGTCTGTTTGGAAACTTGAAGTGATTCGAGATGAAATCACCTCACGAAGCAAACTCTGCATAATCGTTGCTGTTGCCTTCGAGTACACTTGAACTGGTTTGTCTTGGAATTCATAGATTACTCTACCATCAGATGATTCAATCTTAGAAATCACATGTTTCTGATGGTAGACACCATTGTTAGCTATGGTCTGATAACCGTTGGTATGCTGTGCAACTGTGACTTCAATACCACCGCCCATAGGCAGACTTTCGATACCATACTCTGGAATCTCATAACCCATTTTCTCCATGTAACCCTTGACATCCACACCCTTCTCACGAAGCATGCGATAAGTCCAATAGGCTGGGATATTCCACGAATAATTCAAGGCTTCTCCCAAAGTCATCATGCCTGTACCTGGACTGTTCACATACATGATAGGATTGCCATTAGAGAATTTTGTCGGATAATTGGACAAGATACTAGCACTTCCCATCAAACCTTGGTCAATGGCAATACCGTAGGCCAGCAAAGGTTTGGTTGTAGAGGCAGGAGAACGCTTGGTATCAAAGGCGTGATTGTTTTGGTTTATCTGGTAATTACGACCACCAATAAATCCTAGAACAGCACCCGTTTTATTGTCCATCAAAACATTCCCTACTTCAGGCTGCCCAGTCGCATCATCTACCAAACGACCGTAGTTAGCAACTGCATTTTGCATGGCGTTATGGATTTTTTTATTGATCGTTGTAGTGATTTTATAGCCGCCAGTACTTAGTTCCTGCTCCGCTCGCTCATGATAAGCCTTTTGAATCGCTTCCTTTTTCAACTCCTGACTAGAGACATTGTCCTGCTGAACTAAATAATCATACATACGGTCTGTCGCTTCAGCCATAGCCGTAAAGTAAAGGTAATCTCTTGAAACAGCATTGACAGTTCCCGATGGCAAGAAGTCTTGTTTGAGATTATAATCCTTGTACTGGTCGTATTCTTCCTGAGTCAGAGCACCCGTACGGTACATGTTGTAAAGAACGTCCTTGGCTCGTTTCAAACCAAGCTCTAAGTCTTCATCACTCTTTAACTCTCCAGTATTTTCATAAGGGGAATAAGTAATCGGACTCTGTGGCAAACCTGCTAGGAAAGCGGCTTGGGGAATACTTAACTTGTTGGCATCGATACCGAAAATCCCTTCAGCAGCTTGCTGGGCACCTGCAATATTCTGCCCTTTATGATTTCGACCAAAGGGAGCAACATTGAGATAGGTGGTCAAGATTTCATCCTTGCTCATGCTACGTTCCAAGGCAAGGGCATCGACAATTTCTGTAGCCTTACGAGCCAAAGTCGGAGCATCTCCGACCACTTGTTGCTTGATTAACTGTTGGGTCAAGGTCGAGCCCCCGCTAGATGAGCCCAAACCTGCAAAGGTTCCCAAAGTAGCCCGAATCACAGCTTTGGGCACAACACCTTTATGTTCAAGAAAATGTTCGTCCTCAGTTGCAACGATAGCCTTTTTGAGATTATCCGATATTTCCTCAGATGAGACAGAAGTTCTCAGTAGGTCACTCTCAATAGAAGCAATGACACTCCCATCTGCATAAACAATTTCTGAGATGGAAGAAATATTTTTAACCTGCTTGACCAAATCCTCCGCTGGCGGAACCTTAGCTTTATCAAACAAAGCAACCCCATAACCAAGAGCTACACCAGCACCAAAAAGCCCACCGATAAAACCTAGAATAAAGAGAGTATTCAAAACTCCCTTGATAGTAGCTAAAACGCTCCCTAAGATAGGCAGAATTTTCCCACCTGTTCCATCCGACTTCTTCTCTTCTGAGACTTTCTCTGATTTTTTATGATTTATGTTTGATTTTACTCGCTGGAAAAATTCCAGCATTTTTCGTTTTATTTCATTTAATTGATTTTGCATGGATTTCCTCACTCTATTTATTATACCACAAAAGGGAAACTTTCAATAAAATAGCCACTTTCTTCCCTATTCTGCTAGGCTATTGCCCAAGTTTGTGATACAATAGTTAGAAACAATAATTTTAAAAAGGAGAAAAGACACATGCACATTTTTGATGAGCTAAAAGAGCGTGGTTTGATTTTTCAAACGACTGATGAAGAAGCTTTGCGTAAAGCCCTAGAAGAAGGTCAAGTTTCTTATTATACTGGCTACGATCCAACTGCTGACAGCCTTCACCTAGGCCACCTTGTCGCAATCTTGACAAGTCGTCGCTTGCAACTAGCAGGTCACAAACCTTATGCGCTCGTTGGCGGTGCTACAGGTCTCATCGGAGATCCGTCCTTCAAAGATGCTGAACGTAGTCTCCAAACAAAAGACACAGTAGATGGCTGGGTCAAGTCTATCCAAGGACAACTTTCTCGTTTTCTTGACTTTGAAAATGGCGAAAACAAGGCTGTCATGGTCAACAACTACGACTGGTTTGGCAGCATCAGCTTCATTGACTTCCTCCGTGATATCGGAAAATACTTCACTGTCAACTACATGATGAGTAAGGAGTCTGTGAAAAACGGATCGAAACTGGGATTTCCTACACTGAGTTTGCTTACCAAATCATGCAAGGGTACGACTTCTTCGTTCTTAACCAAGACCACAACGTAACGCTTCAAATCGGTGGTTCTGATCAGTGGGGAAATATGACAGCTGGTACCGAATTGCTTCGTCGTAAAGCTGACAAAACTGGCCACGTAATCACTGTTCCATTGATCACAGATGCAACTGGTAAGAAATTTGGTAAATCAGAAGGAAACGCCGTCTGGCTCAATCCTGAAAAGACTTCTCCATACGAAATGTACCAATTTTGGATGAACGTTATGGACGCGGACGCTGTTCGCTTCTTGAAAATTTTTACTTTCTTGTCACTTGATGAGATTGAAGACATCCGTAAACAATTTGAAGCAGCTCCACACGAACGCTTGGCTCAAAAAGTCTTGGCTCGTGAAGTCGTTACACTTGTTCACGGAGAAGAAGCCTACAAAGAAGCCCTCAACATCACTGAGCAACTCTTTGCAGGAAACATCAAAAACCTTTCTGTCAAAGAGCTCAAACAAGGACTTCGTGGTGTACCAAACTACCAAGTTCAAGCAGATGAAAATCACAATATCGTGGAACTGCTCGTCTCATCTGGCGTAGTCAACTCAAAACGCCAAGCCCGTGAAGACGTCCAAAACGGAGCTATCTACGTCAACGGCGACCGCATCCAAGACCTTGACTATGTCTTAAGTGACGCTGATAAGTTAGAGAACGAACTGACTGTTATCCGTCGTGGGAAGAAAAAATACTTTGTATTGACTTACTAAACTGTTCAACATTTACCTATAAAAAAGGAGTTAACCTCGAGAAAGGTAACTCCTTTTTGCTGTGAATAGTCCCCCACCTATCCCTTAATAGACAGGCTACGCAGTACAATACGTAAGGTTGTTAGATTATGTAAGATAGAGAGATTTGAAGGACTGAGCCAATTAAACAAGCCAAAGCCAATCAAACTACTATTTACGACAACGGTATCTTGAATATTCTTCTTGATGAGTGTTTGCAAAGATGATGATAGCGAATCCAACTCTTGGAAGAAATCCAAACGATTATCTAACAATAAGATATCACTCATCTGCTTAGAAATATCTGCACTCTCATTCATCACCACACCGATATCTGATAGAGTTAGAGCCGCTGAGTCATTCAACCCATCCCCAACCATCAAAATAGTGTGACCTGCTTTCTGCAGTTCCTCTACTAACTCAAATTTCCCATCAGGTTTCAAGTCTGTATAGACCTGATCAAAGGGCAAATCTTTGACTAATTCCTCTGTCCTAACCAAGGTGTCCCCTGTTGCCAGAATCAATTTTTTCCCTTGTGCCTTAAGTTTCTCCAAGGCTGCTTTTGCTTCTTTTCTCAAAGGAGTATGAATGCAGAACATTCCAATTAATTCATTCTGGTAGGCTAAGAATAAGAGATTGTAGTGACTCTTGTACTCTTCAATTAAAGCATTTTGTTCTGAACTGATATGAATTTGCTCATCCTGCATCAAGACATAATTCCCAATAAGAACTGGTTGGCCATCAATATGAGATTTGATCCCCTTGCTTGCGATATATTGGAGTTTCCCATGCATTTCCTCATGTTCAATTCCCTCTATCTCAGCTTGCTTGACGATGGCATTAGCAATAGGATGATAAATGTGTTCCTCAAGACAGGCACTGATTCTGAGAATATCTTCCTCACTATAGTCCCCAAAAGGTAACACCTTTTCAACTATAGGATAGCTAGTTGTGATTGTCCCAGTCTTATCAAATAAGAAGGTATCGACTTCCAGATATTTCTCCAGAACATCCCCATCCTTAATCACCATTTCACGATTCAACCCCTCCTTGATAGCTGTCAAATAAGCTACAGGAGTAGAGATTTTCAAAGCGCAGGAGAAATCGACCAATAGGAAAGAAATAGCCTTAGAAAAAGAACCTGTTAATAGGTAAGTCAGCCCAGCCCCCAAGAAATTATATTTGACGACCTTATCCGCCATCTTGATGAAATAGCGTTGTTTCGTTTTCTTGTTTTCTTCAGATTTCTTCATCAACTCAATCAGTTGTAAAATCCGGCTGTTCATCTGATTATCGGTTACACGAATGCGTAACTCTCCAGTTTCTAATACTGTATTTGCACAAACCAAATCAGACTCTCTTTTTTCAACTGGAAAACTCTCTCCCGTCAAGGAGCTTTCGTTGACCATACCTAAACCTGAAACTACTTGTCCATCAAACAGAATTTCATTTCCTTGAGATAGGACCAAAACATCTCCTATTTGAACATCGGAACTCTTGATACTAACGACTGTATCGCCCTGTACTAAGAATACATCGCTCTCTTTTGCAAGAAGACTCTGTTCTAAATCTGTTGCAGTTTTTTTCAAGGACCACTGATCTAAATGATTCCCCAAATCAAGCATAAACATGATATTACTTGCCGTCTTGGATTGGTTCATAAACAAAGATAATAAAATCGCTGAACAGTCCAAGACCTCCATCGTTAGTTCCTTACGCGCTAGAGTCTGATAGGCTTCTCTAACATAACCCAAAGCCTGATAACAAGTCCATATATAACGAATAGGATACGGTACAAGACTACGAAAAAGCACACGCTTAATCGCTGCACCTGAAACAATAGAGTAGGCACTCTCTTCTCTACGAATGGGAAGAGTCATCAACTCAGAAACTTTCCCTTTATCAATTCTTTTTAAAAAGGCTTCTGCATTATCTAATACGGAGAAGCCTTCTTTTATGCGTAGAGTAAAGTGCTGTTGATCCATGTAAAACTGGATAGACTCAATCCCCTTTTCATCTCTCGCCAAGGAACGAAGATAGTCTTGAATATCCAAGGTGAGCGAGAAAGATGATGATAGTCGGATATGTTGGTATCCTCTATGTAGCACTTTAAAAGACATATTATTCTCCTATAAGGCTATCTAATTGCTCTTCTTTTTTCTCTTGCTCGTACAAATATTTGGCATCTTGCAAGACATCGTCTCCATGTTGCTTCACAACAGAAACAGATGCATCTAGCTCGTCTTTCAACTTGTAAGCCTTAGCCAAAGCTTTAGAATAACCTTTTTTAGCTTCCTTACTTGCTAAGATTTTCAAACCAAGGGTACCAAATGCGACACCACCCAAAAAGAGTGATGATTTTTTCGCAACTTTTGCAACGGTTAATACTTCTTTTAACATACTTATTTCCTCCTTATCATTATTATATAGCAATTTAGATATAAAAGCAATTTCATTCTATAAATTGGAGAATTAGTTTTATTTCTACTGAATCTCCCATCTACTTATTCCTAAAGTTGCTTTCATTTGCCTCTTTTGATACACTTAAACTATGAATATAAATCTCAAACCCAAACTCCAGCGTTTTGCTTCTGCGACTGCCTTTGCCTGCCCTATCTGTCGAGAAAATCTGACTCTGGTAGAGACTAGTCTCAAATGCAACAATCGCCATTCTTTTGACTTGGCTAAATTTGGCTATGTCAATCTGGCGCCTCAAATCAAGCAATCTGCTAACTACGACAAGGAAAATTTTCAAAACCGTCAACAAATCCTAGAAGCTGGATTTTATCAGGCTATTTTAGAAGATATTTCGGACTTGCTAGCAAATTCAGAAACTAGCACCACAGTCTTAGATGTCGGTTGTGGCGAGGGGATTCTATTCTCGCAAACTCCAAGAAAGTCATCCTGACAAAAACTTCTATGCCTTCGATATTTCAAAAGATTCCGTCCAAATCGCTGCTAAAAGTGAAGCTAACTGGGCAGTCAACTGGTTTGTGGGTGACTTAGCTCGTCTTCCTATAAAAGACGCTAGCATGGATATCCTGCTTGATATCTTCTCACCTGCCAACTATGGAGAATTTCGTCGCGTTTTATCCAAAGACGGCATCTTGATAAAGGTTATCCCAACTGAAAATCACCTCAAGGAAATTCGTCAGAAGGTACAAGACCAGCTGACAAACAAGGACTATTCCAACCAAGATATCAAAAATCATTTCCAAGAACACTTTACCATCCTATCTAACCAAACTGCCTCTCTGACTAAGACTATCACAGCAGAGCAGCTTCAAACCCTACTCAGCATGACTCCCTTACTCTTTCACGTTGATCAGACCAAGATTGACTGGAGCCAACTGACAGAGATTACTATTGAGGCTGAGATTCTGGTTGGGAAAGTACTATAATTGACACAAAAAACCGCATTTCAAGAAGATCTGCGGTTTTTGTGTCAATTTTTAAACTATCTATCCGAAAAATTTAGGAAATTTACCAATTCTAAGCTCTAATCTTTATTTTCGATTCGAGATAACAAACTTATCAATAAATAGTAAGTGATATAATGCAAGTGTAATTCCCAATAAGCACCCATGATAAGAGATTTCTTGATGGGTAAGGGGGAAAAGAGTATTATTACCCGTCAAGAGGCAGGTCAAAATAACAAATAAAATCCAAAATAAATCCGTCCATTTATATTTTGAAAAATATTTTTTCCACATAAAAACACCTTCTTTCCTACAATCATATTATAATACTTTATGTAAGCGAATACAAGGGATATGAGCTAATCAACTACGAAGAAATATAAGGCTGAAGACAGTAAAAACCAGCATTTCAAGCGCTGGTTTACTGTTTTAAACTAGGTTTCTTACAAAGCTTACTAACACTAAACTTTAAAAAAAGTTAGTTTTTGAAGTTGATTAATTGTTAATTTTCCAAACTGTACTTTTTTTTTATTTTTCAACCCCCAATAACTAAGGGCAAGTAATGCTACAACCCAAGCAAAAGTGATTCCCAAACTGTCAAAATTCAACTTGAAATCTGGTTTATTAAAGAAATCTACATAGACTCCTAAGAAAGTTGTATCCATAAATTTCTTGATCTCTGAGCTAACTTGAGAAAACATCGGCAAGAATGAGAGACCAAGCATTGGAATCAAACCATAAACCTGAGCCTGCGTTTGTGTCTCTGAAATAGCTCCAACCACTAGATTTAAGAGGATTGTACATAATGCTACCAGAGAAGCTACTACAAGGTATACAGGATAATCTTTTGCGAAATCCACTTCAACCATAATAGGGAAGGAAATAACTGAAGCTAAGGCAAAGATTACAGGATAAAACAACACGGAAACAAGATATTCTCCACGGCGAACTCCGCTTAAAATGAGTGTTTTAAAAATTCTTTTTTCTTTTTCCTCTGCAATAGAGTTTGAAATCATTGACCCAGAAGAAAATGAGAATGCCATTGTTAAAGAACTAAACAATAGTGTTTCCCTTGAGTGCCATCTGTATTCATAAAATTTTGGAAGAGTAGAACCAGAAAGAATGGGAATACTACCTGTACCAAAGTGTTTTTGTTTGTTAATAATACTTGTGTCCTCAACCAGATAAGGGCTAAAATTCTCTTAAACATCTAATTTTTCTCCTGTCAATTTAATAAAAATATCTTCTAAAGTGGGTTCACATGAGTGAATCGTCATCATTTTTTTATAATCTTCTTGCTGCAAGTCTTCAAAGCGCACTACTTTTTTAGTAGAATCACTATAGGTTACTGCAACCTTTTTTTCCGTGTTGTATTTTTGGATAATTTCGCTTGGGCTTCCTTGTTCAATAAGATCACCTTTATTCAAAAGAGCTAGGTTATCACATAATAAAGTCGCCTCATTCATATCATGAGTAGTTAAGAAAATGGTTGTTCCTCTTTCCTTTAACTCCTGTAGTAATTTGTGAATCTTCTTTGAGGTGGTGGGATCTAACCCACTTGTAGGTTCATCTAAAAATAGAACTTTAGGATAATTGATTAAAGCACGAGCTAAAAGCATTCGTTGACGCATTCCTGTAGAAAGTTTCTCAGCTGGAGTGTCTTTACTATCATACAGACCAACTTGTTTTAGAATTTCTTCAATTCGAGATTTTGAAACTCCGTATAGTCTTGCAAACAGTAACAAGTTATTGTACAAACTTAATTTTTCGTAATAACCACTTGTGTCACCTACTAAACCTAACTCTTCAAAATCTGACGGAAGTAATTTTTGAGAATCTTTCCCTAATAATTCTGTCTTTCCGCTGTTAGCCTGTAGCTGTCCTGTCAGAATATTGATCATTGTTGTTTTCCCTGAACCAGATGGACCTAGGAATCCAAAAATTTCTCCTTCATTTATTGAAAAACTAATTTGATTTAAAGCAACATTATCTCCAAATCGCTTTATAACTCTTTCTACCTTAATCATTTTATTACCTCTTTCTAATGATAAATTGTGTTTTAGAAACTTCACTCACTCCCATCGGTTATGTCAACAACTCTAATTCTAGGCTTTAAGTTGGAGTCCATTTTGATTTCTCTCATTTCATTTGGAAGCAAGAGAACTAACTTTAGTAGCTTCTCATCAAGTGTTACTTTACATAGGCGTCTGCTATCTAGACTATTTTTGATAATCAGATAATCCTTCTTGACAAACTTTTCATCCATATAATAGTCAATTGTTTTTGCCATAGTTTCCTCCCGCCTGCTAATCTACATCCCGTTTAAATAGTAATGTTTCTAGCATTGCGTTCTGCTTAATTTATTTACACTAACAGTATATACCTTACGAGAGTAAAAAAACAGGACATAAATGTCCACTGACATTTATGTCCTGTTTTTAAATTGAAATTATGGAAAATCCTTATTTTTTCCTCTATCACTCTATCCCTAAATGATTTATCATTTAATAATTCCGATCCGTTTATTGCTTTATTATAGTAGTCTAAAGCAAGATCTTTATTCTGATTAGTATGAATATAATATTTGGCTTCAAAAAAATCTACTGTAGGTAGTAAAGCAAAATCTTGGACTTCATCTATTATTTCTCGTACAGCACTTAGCGTTTGAGGCATTAAATCATAATATTCAATATTAAAGTGATATAAAACAATTGATACAATAACCCTTTGAATCAAATGAATATTGTTGGCATCAGAGAAATTAGTTTGCTCCAAGATGTTAGAATAGATATTTTCAAATACATTATCAATTGGCTTAGCATTCAAAGTACACTTTAAGAAATACAAGTGTAAAATTAATAAATCATTAGTATCATAATTTGTTTTTAAAAGTAACTGCTCAAAATACTCCTCAATCAATCCCTCTCCAAAGTCAGAGTTTTCAGAAACATACACATCATCAATAGCTTGTAAAACTTCAACTGCTACTTGCTCATCTTCAGGCAGTTGGTCATAAAAGCGTTCCTGAATTTCTTCAAAGATAGCCTCACGTTGGCGGATTTTTTCTTTATCTCCATGAATAGATTGACGAATCAATTTCGTTTTTAGTTTTAAATACTCTTTAGGAACAATTAACAATCCTTCGTCAATTAACTGAGACATCGGAACTCCTAACACTTCAGCTATATAGTCCAGTTTCGCTAAGCTAGGTAAGTTATTTCCTGTTTCAATTCGGCCCAACTGACGAACAGTAAGTTCCTTTTCATCTCCACAAAAGGCTTCTCTACTCAGTCCTTTTTCAGTCCGTAAAGTACGAATCCGTTTCCCTATTTCTAAATTTTTCATCTCATTCCTCTATAAATAGACTTTTGCACACAAAAATAAAAGTACTTATCTATTTGTTACTATCTATTATTTCAAATATATTAAATTCTTATTAAAAAAGCTACTTAGACTGCTTATCAGCCACCTCCACAACGAACAAAGAGATTTTTATATATCAGGGAACTCTTCTTTTCTCTCCTCTATCACTCGATTTTTGAAATTCATATCATTAAAAAATTCTGCCCCATTGATAGCTTTTTCATAGTATTGTAGGGCTTTTTCTTTATCTTTTTCCCCGTATAGGTAATATTTGGCTTCCAAGTAGTCTACCGTTGGTTTTAAGTTTGAATCTTGAATTTCCATCATAATTTCTCTTAGAAAACTAAAAATAACGGAGATATCTTCGTAGTATTCGTTTCTCAATTGATACAACAGTATTGCAATTAATACTCTTTGTAGTAGATGCATGTAAGTGTTATCTGAACAGTCAATTATGGTCACGATATTATTTCTTACTTTTTTAAAAATTTCATCATGTCGTTTGAAACTAATAGCACTTGATAAAAAATATAAATATAAAATCAATAAATCATTTACAGAATACTCCGTTTGTAGCAAAGTTTGATTGAAATATTCCTCAATCAAACCTTCTCCAAATTCAGAGTTTTCAGAAACATATACATCATCGATAGCCTGTAGAACCTCAACTGCTACCTGTTCATCCTCAGGAAGTTGGTCATAAAAACGTTCTTGAATGTCTTCAAAGATATCTTCACGTTGGTGGATTTTTTCTTCATCTCCATGAATAGATTGACGGATCAATTTTGTTTTTAGTTTTAAATACTCTTTAGGAGCGATTAGCAATCGTTCATCAATTAACTGAGATATCGGAACTCCTAACACTTCAGCTATATAGTCTAGTTTTGCTAAGCTGGGCAAGTTGTTTCCTGTTTCAATTCTGGCCAACTGACGAACAGTAAGATGCTTTTCATCTCCACAAAATGCTTCCCTACTCAATCCTCTTTCAGTCCGTAAAGTGCGAATCCGTTTCCCTATTTCTAAATTACTCATAATAAGCCTCTTCAAATTCTAATTTGATATTCAAATAACTACTTGTATACGTTTCCATTTTAACACACTTTCTTACAATTTTCAGATAAAAATAATGATAAGGAATAGTTTTAAGCAACTATCTTATATAAGTAACTCATTCAAATATAGTATCTAAGGTCTATTTCCATTCAAGTATCAAAAAAGCGAATTTCAATCGAAATTCGCTTTATAGGAAAGTGTATTAGTATAAATCTTGTATCTTATACTCAATGAAAATCAAAGAGCAAACTAGGAAGCTAGCCGCAGGCTGTACTTGAGTACGGCAAGGCAACGCTGACGTGGTTTGAAGAGATTTTCGAAGAGTATTAGTTCAAGTGCCAGATATCTTCGTTATACTGAGCGATTGTACGGTCAGATGAGAAGAATCCTGCTTTAGAAATGTTAACGATGACTTTATCCAACCATGCGTCACGGTCTTCGTAGTCAGCCAACATTTGCTCTTTCACTTTGATGTAGTCTTCCAAGTCAAGAAGAGTCATGAACCAGTCTTTGTTGATCAATTCATTGTAAAGACGTTCCAAGCGCTCTTTGTTTCCAGCTGCAAGAACTGCATCGCTAACGATGAAGTCAACCAATGGTTTGATAGCTTCACGAGCGTAGAATTCGCTTGATTTGTAAGCTGCTTTTGCGTAAAGGTCGATAACAGTTTCTGAATCTTCACCAAAGATGTAGATGTTTTCGTCGCCAACCAACTCAGCGATTTCCACGTTAGCACCGTCCATAGTACCAAGAGTCAAAGCTCCGTTCAACATGAATTTCATGTTACCAGTACCTGAAGCTTCTTTAGAAGCAAGTGAGATTTGTTCTGAAATATCACATGCTGGGATAAGGAAGCTTGCTGCAGTAACGTTGTAGTTCTCAACCATAACTACTTGCAAGTGTGGAGCTACCGCTGGATCGTTAGCAATAACTTCTGACATGCAAAGGATCAAGTGGATGATGTCTTGAGCGATTGTGTAGGCTGGAGCTGCTTTACCACCAAAGAAGATTGTGATTGGACGAGCAGGGATGTTACCAGCTTTGATGTCAAGGTATTTGTGGATCACGTACAAAGCGTTCATTTGTTGGCGTTTGTACTCGTGAAGACGTTTGATTTGGATATCAAAGATAGAGTTTGTATTGATTTCCACACCTTGGTGTTCTTTCAAGTGACGTGCCAATTTACGTTTGTTGTGAGCTTTGATGCTTTCCAATTTCTTTGACAGCTGCTTTGTCTTCGTAAGACAAGAGTTTTTCAAGCTCATCTGCTTCATGGTGCCAACCTTCTCCAATAATCTCATCCAAGTAGTGAGAAAGTCTTGGGTTGGCATGCATGAGCCAACGACGGAAAGTGATACCGTTTGTTTTGTTGTTGAATTTTTCTGGGTAAAGGTCGTAGAAGGCTTTCAACTCAGAATTTTTCAAGATTTCAGTGTGAAGTGCTGCAACCCCGTTAACGCTGTATCCGTAGTGGATATCCATGTGAGCCATGTGAACACGTCCGCTCTCGTCGATAATTTGAACAGCTGGATCTTTGTATTCTGCTTTCACACGACGGTCCAATTCTTCGATGATTGGTACCAAGTGAGGAACCACTTCTTGCAAGAATTCAAGAGGCCATTTTTCAAGGGCTTCAGCAAGGATTGTGTGGTTAGTGTAGGCAGTCATGCTACGAACGATTGAGATTGCTTCGTCAAGTTCGATACCACGAGCAGTCAAAAGACGAATCAACTCAGGGATAACCATTGATGGGTGAGTATCATTGATTTGGACAACTGCGTAGTCAGCAAGGTCATGCAAGTTGCTTCCTTTTTCGATTGCTTCTTCAATAATCAATTGCGCACCGTTTGAAACCATGAAGTATTGTTGGAAGATACGGAGCAATTCACCTTGACGGTCACTATCATCTGGGTAAAGGAAAAGAGTCAAGTTACGAGCGATGTCTGTTTTATCAAAGTTGATACCATCTTTAATGATTGAAGAATCAACTGAATCCAAGTCAAACAAACGCAAGCGGTTTTTAGTTGCTGTCTCATAACCAGTAACATCAATATCATAAAGAGTTGATGTCAAAGTAAAGTCTGCAAATGGTACTTGGTAGCTACGGCTTGAGTGAACCAACCAGTTTTGCTCTGTCAACCATGCATTTGGAATTGTTTCTTGTTGGTTGTTTTTAAGAACTTGTTGGAAAAGACCATAGTGGTAGTTAAGACCAACACCGTCACCGTTCAAACCAAGAGTAGCAATTGAGTCGATAAAGCAGGCAGCCAAACGTCCCAAACCACCATTACCAAGAGATGGTTCCAATTCAACTTCTTCAACTTCGATCAAGTCTTTACCTGCAGCAGCAAGTTCTTTTTTGACATCGTCGTAAAGACCAAGGTTGATCAAGTTGTTTGACAAGAGTTTACCAATCAAGAACTCAGCTGAGATATAGTAAACTTTCTTTTTACCAGTGTTGACTGGTTTTTGGCTACTTGCAAGTTTGCTGTAGTTAAGAAGGGCAAGGTAAAGCTCTTCATTGCTACATTCTGCAATGGTCTTATTGTAACGATTTTGTACAAATTCTTGTAGTGATAACATGTTTAGTTGTCTCCTGATTATTATCTTATTTCTTTAATTCTACCAAATTTTCATTGATTCGGCGATAGATTGTTGTCAAGTCAAGCAAGCCTTTCTCGACAGCTGGTGTCAATTGATCTTCAGTCATACGCCAAGACCAGTTTCCACCAAGGGTAGATGGGAAGTTCATACGAGCTGCCTCATCCAATTCTAGCAAATCTTGCATAGTTGCAATTGCCATGAAGCTAACTGATGAAAAGACTGTACGAAGCATAGCGTGTGGCACTGTTTCGTATTCTTTACGGTTCGTGTAGCGAGCCATGTACTCACGAGTCGCATCATCGATCTCGTTACGGTACCAACCAAGAACCGTATTGTTATCGTGAGTTCCTGTGTACATAACTGAGTTAGCAGGTGCCAAGTGTGGGCTATCGATGCTTTCGTCTTCTGGGTTGAAGGCAAATTGAAGAATCTTCATTCCTGGGAAGCCAGTACATTCACGCAATTCAATAACTTCATCTGTCATGAAACCAAGGTCTTCGGCGATAATGTTTAGCTCACCAAGTTCTTCCTTAACGGCTGCAAAAAGCTTGTAGCCAGGACCTTTCACCCACTCACCAGGTGCCGCTGTATCAGAACCAGCAGGGATTTCCCAGTAAGATTCGAAACCACGGAAGTGGTCGATACGAACGATGTCGTAGATTTTGAAGCTTTCACGCAAGCGTTCAATCCACCATTTGTAGCCGTCTTTGTCCATTGCTTCCCAGTCATAGATTGGGTTACCCCAAAGTTGGCCAGTTGCAGAAATTCATCTGGTGGGCATCCTGCGATGCAAGTCGCCTTACCGTTGACATCTGTCTTGAAGAGATGTGGATTTGCCCACATATCGCTTGAATCTTCCGCTACGTAGATTGGCATGTCCCCAACGATTTCGATGTGGTTGTCGTTAGCGTAAGCTTTCAATTTCAACCATTGTTGGAAGAAGAAGTATTGAGTCACACGGTGGTAAACCAACTTGTCTGCCAATTGCTCACGGTAGCTTTCAAGTGCTGAAGCTTTACGAGCACGAGCATCAGCATCTGGCCATTCAGTCCAAGCAAGATTGTCAAAATGCTCTTTGATAGCCATGTACTCAGCAAAGAGCTCAAGCCATGATTGGTTGTCTTGAGCAAATTTCTCAAAGTCTTTAACATCTCCGACTTCCAAGAAGCGTTTCACCGCTTTTTCTAAAAGAGGACGACGTGCGTAGTAGATTTTAGCATAGTCAACTTCAGACACATCGCTACCAAAGTCAACTCCTTCAAGGTCACTTGCTTGCAACAAACCTTGCTCCACCAAGATATCTAAATCGATAAAATGAGTGTTCCCTGCGAAGGCTGAGAAAGATTGGTAAGGAGAATCTCCGTAACTAGTTGTTCCTAATGGAAGGATTTGCCAGTAACGTTGTTTTGTACGAACCAAGAAATCAACGAAGTCGTAAGCACTTTTACCAAATGATCCGATTCCGTATGCTCCTGGAAGAGAAGAAATGTGCATCAACACACCACTTTGACGTTTTTTCATAATAAGCACCTCATGTGTTTATAGTTAGATATTACATTTTTACGAACGCAAACGTTTGCGCTAATATCAGTATATCGCATTTTCTTGATAAATGCAAGCGGTTTTAAATAACTTTTTTGATTATTTTTTAAAAAGTTTTTCTTCTTACCCGTATATATATTCTTTCAGAAAGTTAACAAAATAAGAATAAGGGTTTCACTTATCTTATGAACTGGAAATAAAGTAACAAATCTCTTTAGTTTCCAGTTGTAAATTAGGCAATCGTTTTCTCGACTTTTTTAAAAATTTAAAATAAAAGCAATTTTTGGATTTTCTTCTATTATAAACAAATAAAACGCTTACCATTTCCGTGAATTTTTTTAAAGTTTTTACAAAAAATACTTGCAACCGTTTTCTGTTTGTGCTATACTAGTCCCATAAAGGAAAACGTTTGCGTTTCCTCATTATAAAATCTGTTATTCTTTAGGAGGAATACACTATGTCATCTAAATTCATGAAAAGCGCTGCGGTGCTTGGAACTGTTACACTTGCTAGCTTGCTTTTGGTAGCTTGTGGAAGCAAACCTGCTGAAAAAGCTGCTGATGCTGGTTCATCTGCAGGGAAAGAAATCACTCTTTACGTTGAAGACCAATACAAAGCTTTCGCTGAAACAGTTGCTAAGCTTACGAAAAAGAGTCAGGAACAAAAGTTAACATCAAATCTGGTGACCAACTTGGTGGCCTTGACAAACTTTCTCTTGATAACCAATCAGGTCAAGCTGCTGACGTTATGATGGCTCCATACGACCGTGTAGGTAGCCTTGGTACTGACGGACAACTTTCAGAAGTTAAATTGAGCGACGGCGCTAAAACAGATGATAAAACTAAATCTCTTGTAACAGCTGCTGACGGTAAAGTTTACGGTGCTCCTGCCGTTATCGAGTCACTTGTTATGTACTACAACAAAGACTTGGTAAAAGAAGCTCCAAAAACTTTTGCTGACTTAGAAAACCTTGCTAAAGATAGCAAATACGCATTCGCTGGAGAAGATGGAAAAACTTCTGCTTTCCTAGCTGACTGGACAAACTTCTACTATGCATACGGACTTCTTGCTGGTAACGGTGCTTACGTATTCGGACAAAACGGTAAAGATGCTAAAGACATCGGTCTTGCAAACGACGGTTCTATCGCGGGTATCAACTACGCTAAATCTTGGTATGAAAAATGGCCTAAAGGTATGCAAGATGGTACAGCTGCTGGAAACTTAATCCAAACTCAGTTCCAAGAAGGTAAAACAGCTGCTATCATTGATGGACCTTGGAAAGCTCAAGCCTTCAAAGATGCTAAAGTAAACTACGGTGTTGCGACTATTCCAACTCTTCCAAATGGAAAAGATTACGCAGCATTCGGTGGTGGTAAAGCTTGGATTATCCCATCAAGCACTAAGAACCTTGAAGGCGCACAAAAATTTGTAGACTTCCTTGTTTCAACTGAACAACAAAAAGCTTTCTACGATGCAACTAACGAAATCCCAGCTAACACTGAAGCTCGTTCATACGCTGAAGGTAAAAACGATGAGTTGACAACAGCTGTTATCAAACAGTTCAAGAACGCTCAACCAATGCCAAACATCTCTCAAATGTCTGCAGTTTGGGAACCAGCTGCTAACATGCTCTTTGACTCTGTAAGTGGTAAGAAAGACGCTAAAACAGCTGCTAACGATGCTGTAACATTGATCAAAGAAACAATCAAACAAAAATTTGGTGAATAAAAAATTTGTTCAAGGGGGGTGGAATTCAAATCCCCCTTTGAATTTATCAATAGAAAACATATATAGTTTAGGTTTTATCTAAAAACCAGTATCCTATGAAAGGAGTTATTATGGAAAAGCAACAACCTAGTAAAGCAGCCCTGCTGTCTATCATTCCTGGGTTAGGACAGATTTACAATAAACAAAAAGCCAAAGGTTTTATCTTCCTTGGTGTAACCATCGTATTCGTCCTTTACTTCCTAGCACTTGCAGCCCCTGAATTAAGCAATCTCATCACTCTTGGTGATAAACCAGGTCGTGATAATTCCCTATTTATGCTGATTCGTGGTGCCTTCCATTTAATCTTTGTAGTCGTTTATGTACTCTTTTATTTCTCAAATATAAAAGATGCACATACAATTGCAAAACGTATTAACAATGGAATTCCAGTACCACTTACGCTAAAAGATATGATCAAAGGAATCTATGAAAATGGCTTCCCTTACCTCTTGATCATTCCATCTTATGTTGCCATGACATTTGCGATTATCTTCCCAGTTATCGTAACCTTGATGATTGCCTTTACCAACTACGACTTCCAACACTTGCCACCAAACAAGTTGTTGGACTGGGTTGGTTTGACGAACTTTACGAACATCTGGAGTTTGAGTACCTTCCGTTCTGCCTTCGGTGCCGTTCTTTCTTGGACTATCATATGGGCTTTGGCAGCTTCTACTTTACAAATCGTAATTGGTATCTTTACAGCTATCATTGCTAACCAACCATTTATCAAAGGAAAACGTATCTTTGGTGTTATTTTCCTTCTTCCTTGGGCTGTTCCAGCCTTCATCACTATCTTGACATTCTCAAATATGTTTAACGATAGTGTCGGAGCCATCAACACTCAAGTATTGCCAATCTTGGCTAAATTCCTTCCTTTCCTTGATGGGGCTCTTATTCCTTGGAAAACAGACCCAACTTGGACTAAGATAGCCTTGATTATGATGCAAGGTTGGCTTGGATTCCCATACATCTACGTTTTGACTTTGGGTATCTTGCAATCTATTCCTAACGACCTTTACGAAGCAGCTTATATTGACGGTGCCAATGCTTGGCAAAAATTCCGCAACATCACTTTCCCAATGATCTTGGCCGTTGCGGCACCTACTTTGATTAGCCAATACACCTTCAACTTTAACAACTTCTCTATCATGTACCTCTTTAATGCTGGAGGACCTGGTAGTGTCGGTGGTGGAGCTGGTTCAACCGATATCTTGATCTCATGGATCTACCGTTTGACAACAGGTACATCTCCTCAATACTCAATGGCGGCAGCTGTTACCTTGATTATCTCTATCATTGTCATCTCAATCTCTATGATCGCATTCAAGAAACTACACGCATTTGATATGGAGGACGTCTAAGATGAATAACTCAATTAAACTCAAACGTAGACTGACTCAAACCCTTACTTACCTTTACCTGATTGGTCTATCAATTGTGATTATCTATCCACTTTTGATCACTATCATGTCTGCCTTCAAGACTGGTAACGTAGTAGCCTTTAAACTAGATAGCAACGTCGACTTTAGTTTTGCTAACTTCCAAGGTCTCTTCTCTGAAACCTTATACGGTACATGGTACCTCAACACTTTGATTATCGCCTTGATTACCATGGCTGTCCAAACAAGTATCATCGTACTTGCTGGTTATGCTTACAGCCGTTACAACTTCTTGGCTCGTAAACAAAGTTTGGTCTTCTTCTTGATTATCCAAATGGTGCCAACCATGGCCGCTTTGACAGCCTTCTTCGTTATGGCACTTATGTTGAACGCCCTTAACCACAGCTGGTTCCTCATCTTCCTTTATGTTGGTGGAGGTATCCCGATGAATGCTTGGCTCATGAAAGGTTACTTCGATACAGTGCCAATGTCTCTAGACGAATCTGCAAAACTAGACGGTGCAGGACACTTCCGCCGCTTCTGGCAAATTGTTCTTCCACTTGTTCGCCCAATGATCGCTGTACAAGCTCTCTGGGCCTTCATGGGACCTTTCGGGGACTACATCCTCTCTAGTTTCTTGCTTCGTGAGAAAGAATACTTTACTGTTGCCGTTGGTCTCCAAACCTTCGTTAACAATGCGAAACATGAAGATTGCCTACTTCTCAGCAGGTGCTATCCTCATCGCTCTTCCAATCTGTATTCTCTTCTTCTTCCTACAAAAAAACTTTGTTTCAGGACTTACAAGTGGTGGCGACAAGGGATAATCTATCCCCGCCACCCTTTTTCATTTTGGAGCTTGTAACTATAAAACTATCCTTGTAGCAAGCAATTTCCCTCCTAGACTTGAAATAAAGCACATTTCTCTATATAATAATACTCATATAGAAAACACCTTTTAGAAAGATACAAATGCTTCCATATCCATTTTCATATTTTTCAAGTATTTGGGGATTTCGTAAGCCCCTGTCCAAACGTTTCGGGCTCAACTGGTTTCAACTGCTCTTTACCAGTATCTTCCTGATCAGCTTGTCTATGGTACCCATTGCCATCCAAAACAGCTCACAGGAGACTTATCCGCTAGAAACCTTTATCGATAATGTCTATGAACCATTGACAGGTGATGTTGTTCAGGATCTCTCTGAGCATGCTAGAATTGTTGATGGCACATTAACTTATACAGGAACAGCTAATCAAGCACCTTCTCTTGTGATCGGTCCAAGTCAAAACAAGGAATTACCTAAAGACTTGCAGCTGCATTTCGATACGAAGAACTAGTCATCAGCAAGGAAGGTAAAGAACTGACTCGTGTCTCTTACCGAGCCATTCAGACTGAGAGTTTCAAAAGCAAGGACAGCTTGACCCAAGCCATTTCTAAAGACTGGTACCAGCAGAATCGTGTCTATATCAGTCTCTTCCTAGTTCTCGGTGCTAGCTTCCTCTTTGGTTTGAATTTCTTTATCGTCTCTCTAGGAGCCAGTCTTCTCCTTTATATCACTAAGAAATCACGCCTCTTTTCATTTAGAACCTTTAAAGAGTGCTATCATTTTATCTTGAACTGTTTAGGATTACCAACTCTGATTACGCTTATTTTGGGATTATTTGGCCAAAATATGACAACTCTCATCACTGTACAAAACATTCTTTTTGTTCTATATCTGGTCACTATCTTTTATAAAACGCATTTCCGTGATCCAGATTACCATAAATAGGAGATTTTTATGCCCGTTACGATTAAAGATGTGGCCAAGGCTGCTGGTGTTTCACCTTCAACCGTAACCCGTGTTATTCAAAATAAATCAACCATTAGCGACGAAACGAAAAAACGTGTTCGCAAGGCTATGAAGGAGCTTAATTACCACCCCAACCTCAACGCTCGTAGCTTGGTAAGTAGTTATACCCAAGTTATCGGCTTGGTCCTTCCTGACGACTCAGATGCCTTCTATCAAAATCCTTTCTTCCCATCTGTCCTCCGTGGTATTGCCCAGGTCGCTTCTGAAAACCACTATGCTATTCAGATTGCAACAGGTAAAGACGCCAAAGAGCGACTCAAAGCTATTTCTCAGATGGTTTACGGCAAACGTGTGGATGGTTTGATCTTCCTTTATGCCGAAGAGGAGGATCCTTTGGTCAAGCTAGTCGCAGACGAACAGTTCCCCTTCCTCATTCTAGGAAAATCCATTTCACCCTTTATCCCTCTTGTCGATAATGACAATGTCCAAGCTGGTTTTGATGCGACCGAATATTTCATCAAAAAAGGATGTAAACGAATTGCCTTTATCGGAGGTGCTAAGAAACTCTTCGTTACACAAGACCGTCTAACTGGTTACGAATCCGCACTCAAGCAATACCAACTGCCTATTGATGGAAATTTAACCTATTTTGCAACGGAGTTCCTAGAAGAAAAAGGGTATCAATTTAGTAAACTCCTCTTTCAGCATGACCCGCAGATTGATGCTATCATCACAACCGATAGCCTCCTAGCTGAAGGGGTCTGTGACTATATCGCTAAGCACCAACTGGATGTCCCTGTTCTCAGCTTCGACTCGGTCAATCCCAAACTCAACTTGGCGGCCTATGTTGATATTAATAGCCTAGAACTTGGTCGTGTTTCTCTTGAAACTATCCTCCAGATTATCAACGATGCTAAAAACAATAAGCAAATTTGTTACCGTCAGTTGATTGCCCACAAAATTATTGAAAAATAAAAACCAGCTCGAGCTGGTTTTTTTGGTCATTAATTATCTGTTTCAACGAATCGTCCCAAAATATGAACATTCTCCGATACAGAGACAAAGGCGCTTGGATCCACCTGTTTCATAATCTGTTTAAATTCATTAAACTCTGCGCGTGTAATGACAGTGATTAAAACTGCCTTCCTTTCGTGATTATAGGTTCCTTCTGCATCGTGGATCATGGTTGCTCCGCGGTGCAATTTTTTATGGATTTTTTCAATTACCTTCTCTGGATGATTGGTCACAATCATGGCCTGCATCCGTTTTTGCTTGGTAAAGACCGCATCTGTTACACGGCTAGAGACAAAGATGGTAATCATAGAGTAGAGGGCGTATTTCCAACCAAAGGTCAAACCGGCTATCAGCATGATGGTCCCATTTACCAAGAAAGAAATACTACCGACATTCTTACCTGTTTTCTTGCGAATGGTCAGGCTGACGATATCCGTCCCGCCACTGGAGATATTGTTTCGAAGAGCAAAACCAATCCCCAAGCCCATGACAACACCCCCAAAAAGAGCATTGATAATAGGATCCTCCGTCAAGGTCGCCACAGGGACAAACTGGATAAAGAAGGAACTCATGGATACCGTGATAAAGGTAAAGACGGTGAACTTATGCCCAATCTGATACCAAGCCAAGACCATCAAAGGAAATTAATGGCGTAGAAGGTCAGGGAAATCGGAATGTGAAAACCAAACCAGTGATTACTCAAGGCAGAGATAATCTGTGCCAGACCTGTTGCACCACTCGAATACACATGCCCTGGTTGGAAAAAGAAATTGACCGCTACTGCTGATAAAAATCCATAAACCAGAGAGGCCGAAATCTTCTCATCATATTTTTCGCGAGAGATGCTTTGTAAGACACGTAAAATTTTTATCTGATGAGCAAAGCGGCGCAGATAATAGCGCCACCGCTTAATTCGTTTTGCTTGTTTCATCTTCTTCTACTTGTAAGCTGAGTTCCTCTAGTTGTTTAAGAGCTACTGTTGAAGGAGCTTGTGTCATTGGGTCAGTTGCCTTGTTGTTCTTAGGAAAGGCAATAACTTCACGGATATTTTCTTCTCCAGCAAGCAACATAACAAAACGGTCAAGTCCGATAGCCAAGCCACCGTGTGGTGGGAAACCATAATCCATGGCTTCAAGAAGAAAGCCAAACTGATCATTTGCTTCTTTGGCTGAGAAACCAAGAGCCTTGAACATGCGTTCTTGAAGGTCTTTTTGATTGATACGAAGGCTACCGCCACCAAGTTCATAACCGTTCAAGACAATATCGTAAGCAATGGCACGAACCTTAGCCAAATCACCTTCTAATTCGTGAGCAGTCTCTTCTTGTGGAAGGGTAAACGGATGGTGGACGCTCATGTAGCGACCTTCTTCTTCAGACCATTCAAACATTGGCCAATCAACCACCCAAAGGAAGTTGAATTTATCATTGTCAATCAAACCAAGCTCTTTGGCAATACGTCCACGAAGGGCACCAAGAGTTGCATTGGCCACTTCAAGCGTATCCGCCACAAAGAGAACCAAGTCCTTATCTTCAAGAGCAAGTGCTGTTGTCAATTCTGCTTGAATGCTAGTCAAGAACTTAGCAACTGGTCCGTTTAATTCTCCATCAACAACCTTGACCCAAGCAAGACCTTTGGCACCGTACTGCTTGGCTACTTCGGTCATCTTGTCGATGTCTTTACGTGAATAGTTGTCCGCAGCGCCTTTGACTACAATTGCTTTTACAGCAGGTGCTTCTGAAAAGACTTTAAAGTCTACACCTTTGACCACTGCTGTCAAATCCTGAAGCAACATGTCAAAACGCGTATCAGGTTTATCAGAACCGTAAAGAGCCATAGCGTCATCGTATTTCATACGAGGGAATGGAAGCGCCACTTCGATGCCTTTAGTTTCCTTCATCACGCGCGCAATCAAGCCTTCTGTGATATCTTGGATTTCTTGCTCAGTAAGGAAAGACGTTTCCAAGTCGACCTGAGTGAACTCAGGCTGGCGGTCACCACGCAAGTCCTCATCACGGAAACATTTAACGATTTGGTAGTAACGGTCAAAACCAGCATTCATCAATAACTGCTTAGTGATTTGCGGACTTTGAGGAAGCGCGTAAAAATGCCCTTTATTGACACGAGATGGCACCAAATAGTCACGCGCTCCTTCAGGAGTTGACTTAGAAAGGAATGGTGTCTCCACGTCGATAAATTCCAACTCATCCAAGTAATTTCGGATAGAGTGGGTTACCTTAGCACGAAGTTTGAGATTTTCCAACATTTCTGGACGACGAAGGTCAAGGTAACGGTAACGCAAACGCGTATCGTCATTGGCCTCAATGCCATCCTTAATCTCAAATGGGGTTGTCTTAGCTGTATTCAACACTGTCAGAGCTGTCACGTTTAACTCAACTGCACCAGTTGGCAACTTATCATTGGCTTGCTCACGCGCAGCGACCTGTCCAGTCACCTCGATAACAAATTCGCTACGAAGGCTTTCAGCTGTTGCCATGACCTCTGCAGAGACTTTTTCAGGATTGATAACCAACTGCATAATTCCTTCACGGTCACGAAGGTCGATAAAGATCAAACCACCAAGGTCACGACGACGGCCTACCCATCCTTTCAAGGTCATTTCTTGTCCGATGTGTTCCTCACGAACACGACCAGCATACATACTACGTTTCATGTTTTCTCTCCTCTTTTATTCTGTTACTATTTTACCATAAAAGCGCAGGCTCTTCATGAAAATCATCAGAAAAGTTTGCCAGTCTTTAAAAATTAACGCCCATACAAAAATCCGATGAACTTCATCGGACTCTTTTATTTTGAATTTTTGCCTGCTTTACGCTTTTCAGCGATTTCGGCTGCCTTTCGAGGCAGGACGATTTCCGTTGTGTAGGCTGTCCCAAAACGCCAGATACCGGCAATAGGGGCAAAGACCACTGCGAGATGGCTATAGAAGAAATCACCTTTGAAGGCATAAGCTAATCCCCCAATGATGAAAAATAGAACAACTGCTTGAATCACTGCTAATAAAATTACTCGTTTCATGTGACCTCCTGACTCTATTATAGCATGAGAATCATCAAAAAGCCGACTAAATTATTCAAAGCGTGAGAGAAATACTGTAGACCAGACCTTTTTCTGCTAATATAAGCCAAGCCCAAACTAAAACCAAGGCTAAAATAGACAAAAAAATTGTTGCACATCACCTGGGAAATGAATCAAGGTAAACAGAACACTGGATACCAGAAGAAAAAAATCAGAGTTTGTTTACTATTGTCCTGCTTAGGAAAGAGGTAGCGTGCCAACATCCCTCTAAAGATAAGTTCTTCCGTCAAAGGAGCAAAAATAACGACCGCAAAGAAGGAGAAGAGTGGTTGAGACAAGGTCAAGTCTGTCGCTATTTGCTGATTTACTGAAGGATCATTTGGCAAGAAAAACTGGACAACCAAAGATAAGAACCAAACCAAGGCAGGAACCCAAATAAATCGGTTGAAGCCACTCTTCTCAATACGAACAGGACCTTTCTGATACCATTTGTAAATACCGTACACATAAACTCCAGCCAAGGCCACATAGAGCAAGGTCACAGCATAGGGTGAAGCACCTAAGGCAAGCGAAGTAGTCGCCAACCCCTGAATGAAGCCATAGCCAAAGAAAAAGGATAGAACAGCTAGAAGAAACCAGCCAAAATTTTTAAGTAATTTCATAAAAGTCTCCTATCTTGCTTTATAACTGTTTTTCAATACAAAGAGGTTTGCTATTCCTAACACAAGTACCCAGGCAAGTAACATGCCGATATTAGAAAAAGATATTTCCCCACCTTTTTTATTTAAAAGATTTACAATAGGACCGATGAACGAATAATCCAACACTTTTTGAGCCGTATCATTTTGAAGAGCAATTATAGGTAAAAAAGAGACAATTAACATAGGGAAGATACTATAAACTTGCGCTTTAGATTGAGTATCTGATACCGCACCGATTAGAAGGTTGAGAAAAATAACACTAATAGTTGCTAAGACCAAATAGATAACATAGGCAAATAGGTAACCTGATACATCTACTTTAAGATAGATGGGAAGTACAATCATAGCAAGTAACATTATCAGAATAGGGAGAACAAGCATACTGAAAGTATATTCTGTTGCTGTCACACCACTTAGGATGAGTGATTTAAGATTTCGTTTTTCCTTATCTTCTGCCATCATAATCGATACCATATAACCACTTCCCATGCTCAAGACCATCGTCAAGCTAGCAGATAGTAAAAATAGGCTCAATTGTCCATTCTTATTTAAAAATTCATTATATAAAACAGCAATACCAAAAGGCATCAATAGAGTCGCTAACAAAGTTGAATTGCTAATAAGAACTTGCACTCTTAACCATAGTAGGGCATTTAATTTTCTAAACATCTAACTTTTCTCCTGTCAATCTGATAAAGATTTCTTCTAGAGTTGGCTCACAAGAGTGAACCACCATCAAATCTGTCGTGTCTAAATGTGGTAATTCTTCAAATGGGACTATCTGCTCTCGTCCATCATTATAAACCACATGTACTTGCTTATCCACATGGTACTTCTGGATAATATCTTGCGGACTTCCATACTCTATTAAGTTTCCCTTATTTAAAAGAGATAAGCGATCACAAAGCAGAGTTGCTTCATGCATATCATGCGTGGTCAGAAAGATAGTTGTCCCCGCCTGCTTTAATTCTTGAAGTAGGGTATGAATCATCTTAGATGTTGTAGGGTCTAAGCCACTGGTTGGCTCATCTAGAAAGAGAATCTTAGGAGCATTCAGAAGGGCACGAGCCAAGAACATTCGTTGTTTCATTCCTGTAGATAGTTTTTCTGCGATAATATCTTTAGCATCTGCCAATCCAACCTGTTGGAGCACCTGATTTACTCTATCTGACTTGAGACCATATAACTTAGCATAGATGAGAAGATTTTTATAAAGACTCATCTTTTCATAAAAACCACTGCCATCACTAACAATACCAATTTGTTCCAAATCATTTGAGGTTAAATCTTGAGAATTCTTGCCTAACAAAACTGTTTACCTTGATCTGCAGCCAACTGACCTGTCAAGACGTTGATCATGGTTGTTTTACCTGAGCCAGAAGGACCAAGAAAACCAAAGATTTCACCCTCCTTAATCTCAAAAGAAATCTGATGAAGAGCTTTTTTGCTCCCAAAACTTTTGCTTACATTTTCAACACGAATCATAAAAACTCCTTTATTTGAAATAACGTTTTACCATAGACAACTGCATCACATTGATATAAATATGGATTGCTCCTACAAGCAAGAAGGCTAGTAGTTGAATCTCTCCTGTCAATAAAGAAACGATAAAAAGAAAAATATACAAGATTGGTAAGACATATTGGTTTAATTGGAATAAAATCTGAAAACTCTGTTCCAAATTAGCCTGACGCTCCCCTTCATCATAAGAATTAATATAGTTCAAGACATCCTTTGGTGTAGCGAAAAGTTCCAAATCAAACTGACGAACGATCGCAATTGTTTTAGAAAGATATTTTTGACTCTGCAAGAACAGCACTAATTCCAAAAAGGAAAGGGAAAATGTTATACGACTTACATCGAGTACAATTACTTCACTACCTGAGATGACAAGAGCCAATAAAATCGCTACACTTGTAATATTAGAAGTAATGTTTCCAAACTCAAGATTCCGATACATTTGCACATAATAGATTTCATTCAGGTCATCATCCATTTCCTCTTGATACAAGGAGTGAAATTTTCTGCTTTTCTTTAAGAAATCGAACGTCAAAACAATGCCAACGAAACCTAATAGTAAACAAATGGCTGATAGCCATGGTATCAAGATTTTTGCATCTAACATAATTCCGTGGAATTCGGCACCAGCCTTCAACATATCTACAAACATGTACAAGAAAGCTCCCGAGACAACAGACATTAAAAATAACAATCCACGTTTCTTTTTCTTTTTCATATTCATTCTCCTTTTTCACTTGCTAGATTTTTTGATTTCTTTTCAATCCAGTCAACGACTGGGATAAGAGTAAAGTAGGCCCAAATAAATTGGTCACTCTGATAGGGACTAAACCAGCCTAAGTCTATCCCAATCAATAGAAATACGCTGACTAATAGAGCTATGGCAACTACATAATAAATCACTTTATACTTGTTCATCACTCGTCCTCCTCCAAGCGAAATACCGATTCGACTGTTTCGTTGAAAATTTGAGATATTTTCAGGGCAATGATAATGGATGGGGTGTACTCATCCCGTTCTAATAGACTGATGGTCTGCCTGGAAACCCCTGCCAGCTTAGCTAGGTCGGTTTGGTTGAGACCATCGCGAGCTCGAAGCTCTTTTAGACGATTTTTAAGCATTCCTTTCTCCTTTTCTCTTAACTTGCTTACATTGTAACACATCTTTTTCTTTTTGACAAGTATATTTGTCAAAAAGTTTATGATTTTTGTCATTTTGCAAAAGAAAAAGGTCAGAGTAGTTTTCTGACCAGTTTTTCTGTTATTAAAATCCTAGTTTTTCAAAGATTTCTGAGAAATTTTGGCTGATTGTATCAAGTGACACTTGCACTTCTTCTCGGGTTTGATTGTTCTTGACCGTTACTTGTCCGCTTTCGACTTCGCTTTCCCCTAGGGTGATGAGGGTCTTAGCCGCAAAGACATCGGCTGACTTGAACTGAGCTTTGAGTTTACGGTTAAGGTAATCACGCTCTGCTTTGAAACCTTGTTGGCGAAGAGCCTGTACCAATTCCAAGGCCTTGACATTTGCCCCTTCGCCCAAGACTGCGATATAGACATCTAAGGCGTTTCGATAGGGAGAGCCACACCTTGCTTTTCAAGAATGAGAAGCAGGCGCTCTATACCAAGTCCAAAACCAAATCCAGCAGTTTCAGGGCCTCCAAAGTAAGAAACCAAACCATCGTAACGGCCACCCGCACAGACTGTCAAGTCATTGCCCTCAATCTCAGTGATAAACTCGAAAATAGTGTGGTTGTAGTAGTCCAGACCACGCACCATATTGGTATCGATAATGTAGTCTACTCCAAGATTTTCCAACATCTGACGCACAGCATCAAAATGAGCTTGACTTTCTTCATCAAGGAAGTCCAAGATAGAAGGCGCATTCTCTACTGCTACCTTGTCTTCTTTTTCTTTAGAGTCCAAGACACGGAGAGGATTTTCCTCCAAGCGACGTTGGCTATCCTTGGACAAGGTCTCCTTGAGCGGTGTCAAATAGTCAATCAAGGCTTGACGGTAGGCCGCACGGCTCTCAGGATTTCCAAGAGTGTTGAGGTGCAATTTGACACCTTGGATGCCGATTTCTTTCAAGAAATGGGCTGCCATAGCGATGGTTTCCACATCGGTAGCTGGATTGCTAGAGCCAAAACACTCAACCCCAATCTGGTGGAACTGGCGCAAACGCCCTGCCTGTGGACGCTCATAGCGGAACATAGGGCCCATGTAGTAGAACTTACTTGGCTTTTGCACTTCTGGGGCGAAGAGTTTATTTTCCACATAGGAACGGACAACGGGCGCAGTTCCTTCTGGACGGAGGGTAATATGACGGTCACCCTTGTCATAGAAATCGTACATTTCCTTGGTTACGATATCTGTTGTATCTCCAACAGAGCGACTGATAACCTCGTAGTGTTCAAAAATAGGCGTGCGCACTTCTGCATAGTTATAGCGCTTGAAAATCTCACGGGCAAAGCCCTCAACGTACTGCCATTTGGCAGATTCAGCAGGTAAAATATCCTGCGTTCCTTTTGGTTTTTGTAATTTCATAGGGAATCCTCTTTAAACTTAATAGTCTTATTTTACCATAAATAGAGGGATTAAAACAGTGAGAAAAAATTAGGATTTATACTCAATGAAAATCAAAGAGCAAACTAGGAAGCTAGCCGCAAGCTGTACTTGAGTAAGGCGACGCTGACGTGGTTTGAAGAGATTTTCGAAGAGTATTAGATATCATTTTTGAGATTAAGACCTGTCAAAAGAATAGCTATCAAGGAAAGACCAACAAATAGCATCCAAGTCAACTGTATATTCCATACAGCTACAAGTGAAAAACAGGCTGTTCCCACAGGTATGGATAAGGTAAACAATAGACCTAAAAAATTACTGGTACGAGCTAGAACCTCTGGAGCTAGATTTTTCATGAGCATGGCACTAATCTTTGGTTGAACTTTACCAGACACATATAGAGTTGAAAAGAGAAATAGCAAACCAAGTACGACTTGATTGAATAAGTTAGCTAGACCAACTAGACTGAGTCCTACGGTCACCCACATCATCAATCTAGGCAGGGACTGCTTCCCAAAATAATCATTGCCCGTAAGGCTACTGATGATGACTGCTACTAAAGAACCGACTTGACTGATAAATAACGCCTCTGTGTAAGAAAAATTCAAGAGAGAATGGCTCAAAAAGAAGATATTATAAATTCCACCCAAAGCGCCACCTAAGGCATTGATAAGCAAGACAGCAAAGATCATGAATCCAAAGTTTTTCTGTCCACCTTTAAGAAAAACAAGGCGTAAATTTCGGTAAATTGTTAGGAACTGGTCTTTGATAGATAGACTCTCATTTTTAAGTGATTCACCATCAGCAGATGACATTGACAGGCTCAATTTGCTTTTTCCTAAAAAGAGGATAACGGCTGATACTAGGAAAAAACAGGCATTGATTTCCGCAACGAGAGAAAAATTATTAACCGATAGACCTAAGAGCCAAACTCCGAAAGCTTGACCACCAATAGCTGAAATATAGGTGATGAACTGGGAAAAAGAATAAGCCTCCATCAGATCATCTTCAGCTACTTTTTCTTTAATGAGAGGCATGCGCAAACCACCTGCAAAATCACTGATGACATCACTAATGACATTGATTAAACACAGGCTAGAAAAGGCAAATAGAGTAGTTTGCTGAACAACTAGGGCTGCTAGAAAAAATAGAACCGCCTGAAACAAACCGCTATAGACCATCCATTTGACCTTGTCCCTCGTGTAATCTGCCCGAATCCCTACAAAAACTGTAAAGAGAGTCGGAATAATCATGACAATATTCGCCATAGCAACAGCAAAGGAGGCTTGTGGCAAGGTCGATGCATAGACGATAAATACCAGGTTAAAAATTGAAGCACCAAAAGCATTGAAGAAGCGTGACAAAGTCAAGAGTCGATAAGCTTGATTTCTAAACAATAGGTTCATAGGTAATCTCCCTTCTTGTTCTAATCCCTATATGAAGTATGACTATAGTATAGCACTTAGAAATTGAAAGGGAAAACTTTTGAATATATGCAACAAATGAAATGATCAAAAAGAATCGAGAGAACTTCTCCAGTGGCACGAGAGAGCCCAACAGTTCTATCGCTTAAAATTTCAAATTATTTTCGTAGTTTGCAGATATTCAACAATCGGTCGTTTTTCTATAGTATTCGGCAGATTTATTACAGCCAAGCATCTCAAAAATACGGACAGCATCTTCCATCTTTTTCTGACCTTCCTTGACTCTGCCTTGCTTGCTATCAAGGAGACCTTCTGCCCACAAATAGACAATTCGGAAATAGGTTTCATTTTCATTGTAGAAATGCTCTTCGATAACACGTTTAAAATAAGAGGCATTGGTAAATTCTTCACACTCAATACTAGCTAAAAAGCCATTCAATAGTATAGTGTGAAAAAGGTTTCGATTGCCAGACATTTCCATTAGAAAATCAGATTTTCGTACCATCTCTCTAACATACCTAGTGAAAAGAGAAACAGATAGAAATGGTGAACTGACTGAAAATAAATTGAGTTCATAGATTCCCCAGATTTCGGTAGAAAACAAATAATCATGAAGGACTTTCCCCTCCTCTGCCGTTAACTCTACCCTTTCGTCCATGCTCTTCATATAAGACTTTATAAGAATGGCATTTAGAATATGTTTCTGTTTGTTTTGAGAATGGGCATGCTTTTGATACTCCCTACGATACAAGTCCTCAAGAGGTGCTATATTCTTTGGATCCAAGACATCTATGATTTCTTTTCTCAACTCAGAATCTGTATCATACTGAAAACCTCTCGCCAGAAAGAGGATTTCCTCTACACTGGCAGATATATTTTCTAGGGCAAATAAAAACTTTTCCACCGAAAGCTCACTCTGACCTGTTTCAAAGCGAGATAACATAGACGGCGAAAATTGTCCCCCAGTTGCTTGTCTCAGCGAGATATTTCTTGACTCTCGTAATTGTCTAAAGACTTTTCCAATCTGCTCCATAGGCTTCCCCTTGATTCAGTATTTTCTTTATATTATCATATTTTTTCAGAAAATTCATCAAAAACTTGCCAAATTGTCAGAATTATGAGAAAATAGAGGATATTTATCACGTGGAGGGACTGTAATGAGAGAGGATATCAAAATCAATGACCGCGCTTTGGCCTTACAAGACCAAATTATCGAAAAACTAGAGAAGGTTTTTGACACAGATGTGGAATTGGATGTTTACAATCTAGGGTTGATTTATGAAATCAATCTGGACGAAACAGGCCTCTGCAAGATTGTCATGACCTTCACCGATACTGCCTGCGATTGCGCCGAAAGCCTGCCTATCGAAATCGTGGCAGTCTCAAACAAATCGAGGGTATCGAAGATGTCAAGGTTGAAGTTACCTGGTCGCCTGCCTGGAAGATTACACGAATCAGTCGCTACGGCCGCATTGCCCTTGGACTGCCACCTCGTTAATACTCTTCAAAAATCTCTTCAAACCACGTCAGCGTCGGCTTGTCGTAGGTATATGTTACTGACTTCGTCAGTTCTATCTGCAACCTCAAAACGGTGTTTTGAGCTGACTTCGTCAGTTCTATCCACAACCTCAAAGCAGTGCTTTGAGCAACCTGCGCCTAGCTTTCTAGTTTGCTCTTTGATTTTTATTGAGTATAAGCAGGCAAATCACTTTTGAAGATGAAAAGAAGCAAGCCAAGATTGGCTTGCTTTTTGAGTTTATTTTTTACCTGACTTGTCCATATTCCAGAAGTCTGTCACGGCTCCGCGTGAAGCAGATGATACGATATGGGCATATTTACCGAGGACACCACGGCTGTAAAGTGGTGGCAAGGTTGTTTCTGCCTTGCGTTTTTCAAGTTCTTCTTCGGATACGGCCATGGAAATTTCTTTAGTATCTTGGTCAACCGTAACGATATCGCCTGTACGAAGGTAGGCAATCGGTCCACCATCCTGAGCTTCAGGAGCGATATGTCCAACAACCAGACCATAAGTACCACCAGAGAAACGGCCATCTGTCAAGAGGGCAACCTTGTCTCCCTGACCTTTACCAACAATCATTGATGAAAGTGACAGCATCTCAGGCATACCAGGACCACCCTTAGGTCCAACGAAACGAACAACGACTACATCGCCATCAACGATTTCATCTGTCAGAACGGCCTGAATAGCATCTTCTTCTGAGTCAAAGACCTTAGCTGGACCAACGTGACGACGCACTTTAACACCTGATACCTTGGCAACCGCACCGTCAGGGGCAAGGTTCCCGTTCAAGATGATAAGCGGACCGTCCGCACGTTTTGGATTTTCAAGTGGCATGATAACTTTTTGACCTGGTGTGAGGTCTGCAAAATTAGCCAAGTTCTCAGCTACAGTCTTACCAGTACATGTGATGCGGTCTCCATGAAGGAATCCATTTGCCAACAAGTACTTCATAACCGCAGGGACACCACCGACTTCGTAGAGGTCTTGGAAGACATACTGACCAGAAGGTTTCAAGTCAGCCAAGTGTGGCACACGTTCTTGAATCGTATTGAAGTCCTCAAGTGACAAGTCAACATTGGCAGCATGGGCAATGGCAAGCAAGTGAAGAGTGGCGTTTGTAGAACCACCGAGAGCCATAGTTACAGTGATAGCATCTTCAAAGGCTTCACGAGTCAAGATATCTGATGGCTTGAGACCGAGCTCCAACATCTTAACAACAGCACGTCCTGCTGCTTCGATATCTTCTTTCTTATCAGCTGATTCAGCTGGGTGAGATGAAGAGCCTGGCAAACTCATACCAAGAACTTCGATAGCGGTCGCCATGGTATTAGCAGTGTACATACCACCACAGCCACCAGGGCCAGGGCAGGCATTACATTCAAGACGTTTCACGTCCTCAGCTGTCATATCACCGTGGTTCCATTTTCCGATACCTTCAAAGACAGAAACCAAGTCAATATCTTTACCATCAAGATTTCCGGGTGCAATAGTTCCACCATAGGCGAAAATAGCTGGGATATCCATATTGGCAATGGCAATCATAGAACCAGGCATGTTCTTGTCACAGCCACCGATAGCGACAAAGGCATCCACGTTGTGACCACCCATAGCCGCCTCGATAGAGTCTGCGATGATATCACGAGATGTCAAAGAGAAACGCATACCAGGCGTTCCCATAGCAATCCCGTCCGCTACAGTGATAGTCCCAAACTGCACAGGCCAAGCACCTGCGGATTTGACACCTTCTTTGGCTAATTTCCCAAAATCATGCAAGTGAATGTTACATGGTGTATTTTCCGCCCAAGTCGAAATCACTCCCACAATCGATGTTTCAAAGTCCTTATCTGTCATACCAGTCGCACGAAGCATAGCACGGTTTGGTGATTTAACCATGCTGTCATAAATGCTACTGCGGTGACGTTTATCTAATTCAGTCATTTGTTCCCTCCCATTTCAGTTTTTACTATTATAGCACATTTTAAAAGCAATGAACAGAAGAAAATTCTTGAATTTTCAGAAAATTCTATACACATATAAACATTTTAAATTAAAAACAACAAAGCGGATCAGGGCACTTTCTGATTACCAGAATATGCTTTTAATCCGCTTACTTTAAATAACGTAATGTAATTTTTACAGAAGTTCTTTCAGATAAGTGTATTTAACATCTATCTTGCATTATAAAACGCTAAAACTTTCTCTTTTATATTCGATTCACTCAAACCATACTCATTAAGAAGATAATCCATTTCCCTACTTGACCGAATCTTTCTTGAACACCCATCCGATGAATTTTTGTTATTCCATCATCAGAGAATAATTCACATAAAGCACTGCCAATTCCACCTATCTGATTGTGGTTTTCTACAGTAAATATAGTTTTTCCGCTTAACATTGTTTTTATCTGTTCTGGTATCGGTTTGATTCTAAATAAATCTATCACACCTACTGAATAACCTAATTTAGACAGTTCATCCGCAACTCGAATACTTGGAGCAACAATTATGCCAGAAGCAACTATTACAACATCTTCACCGTGTCTTAACTCAATGTAGCCTTTAGAAAAATCTTCTCCACCTTGATATACAGCCTCTGGAGCTTTTCTAATTGTTCGAATATATTTTAGTCCTTTTAATTCTAATGTCTGGTTCAAGATTTCACGAAATTGGATATCATCAGTTGCTTCAAAAATGATTGATTTAGGAATTAAACGTAACAATCCAATTTCTTCAAATGGCATATGTGTTCCACCATTCATCTCTGCCGTTACTCCTGCATCTGAGCCAATCACAGTGGCATCCAATTGTGCGTACCCAAGAGAAATAAATAATTGATCAAATACTCTTCGTGAAGCAAAAGGGCCAAATGTATGAAGATAAGGTCTAAACCCCTGAATAGATAAACCTGCTGCAAGCCCGACCATTTCTGCTTCCATGATCCCAACATTCACATAACGGTCTCCAAAGTCCTTTTCAAGATTATTAGTAGCCATCGAACTTGACAAGTCTGCTTCTAAAACTACTATATCAGAATAACTTTGGTTAGCTTCTAGAAGGAAATCTCTATACACATGTCGTAATTCTTTCGTACTTCTCATCATTCTGTTTCCTCCAATTCCTGACTTAATCTTTCTACAACTGAAGTTAACATTTGTCTCTCCTCTACAGTAGGGCGAAGATGATGATTGGATTTCATTTCTTCCAGCTCTCGAACTCCTTGACCTTTAATAGTGTCTAATACAATACACTTAGGGGATGAATTATTTGACTGTTTTAATTGGATAATCCCTTCATAAATTTCTCTAATATCTGAACCATTGACCCTAATGGATTCAAACCCAAATGCTGAGAATTTTTCTACAAAATCACCTGGATTACAAATATCCTTTGTAAAACCATCTAATTGTTTTTTGTTATCGTCTACAAATACAATTAAATTAGATAACTGTTGATGAGAAGCAAACTGTATAGCCTCCCAACATTGTCCCTCATTTAACTCACCATCTCCAACAATAGCATAGGTATAAAAGGGACTTTTTCTTATTCTCTGACCATATGCAAGTCCGGTTGCAACACTAATTCCCTGTCCTAAAGAGCCAGTTGTCATATCTATACCCGGCGTTAGATTTCTATCAGGATGAGACGGTAATTTGGTTCCATTTGTATTTAAAGAATGTAAGAATTCTTTGTCAAAGAAACCATTCAAATAGAGTGTGCTGTACAAAGCTGGTCCAGCATGTCCCTTGGATAAACAAAATAATCTCTATCTCGTGACGCAAATATTTCTGGAGTCATCGGCATTATTTCACCATAAAGCACTGCTAAAACTTCTACTATAGACAGACTCCCTCCATAATGGCCGAATCCAAGATGATTCAATGTTCTAAGAGTATTTAATCGGATTTTTGTTGCAAATTTTCTTAACTCATCTTCTCTATTTTCACTTAAAATCATCCCTTATTCCTCCTTTGCAGATGGCTTTTTAATAAAGGATACTCCAAACATAACTGCTAGAATAAGAACAAGACCAATAACAATGCCTGCTTGTGAGCCAAATTGATTCAACATTCCTAAAATAATTCCTGATAGACCAAAATCTGCATCTGAGAAAGTTGACCCTTGGAAACCAAGTCCTCCCAAAACTGGCATTAAAAAGACTGGAAGAAAACTAATTAAAATACCTTGTAAAAATGCTCCAATAGTGGCTCCACGAACACCACCAGATGCATTCCCAATGACACCTGCAGTCGCTCCACAGAAGAAATGAGGCACAACGCCTGGTAAGATGACAACCGTTCCTGAAGCAATCATAATTGCCATACTTACTAAACCACCAACAAAACTAGAGATAAATCCAATTAGGACTGCATTAGGTGCATAAGTATAAACAATCGGACAATCCAAAGCAGGTTTTGAATTAGGTACAAGACGCTCTGAGATACCTTTAAAGGCTGGAACAATTTCACCCAAAATAAGGCGAACACCTGCTAAAATAACAAATACACCTGCTGCAAATTGACCTGCTAATTGTAAAGCATAAACTAGACCACTTGTACCATTACTGATTTCTTTTTCTATATATTCTGACCCTGCAAAGATAGCTACAATAATGTAAATAACTGCCATAGATAAAGTAATACTAACAGTACTATCACGTAAAAAAGCTAAACTCTTTGGGAATTTAATGTCCTCTGTTGATTTTGATTTGTCACCGATAAGGCTACCAGTGAAACCACTTAACCAATATCCCAAAGAACTGAAATGACCTAAGCCACCTTGTCATTTCCAGTTAATTGAACCATATATTTTTGCACAAATGCCGGGGAAACACTCATAATAATACCAAGTGCTAATCCTCCTAGTAAGATAAGAGGCAAACTTGTAAAGCCAGCAACTGATAAAATGACCGCAATCATACACGCCATATATAGAGTGTGGTGCCCTGTTAAAAAGATATATTTGAATCGAGTAAAACGAGCAATTAAGATATTGAATACCATACCTGCAAACATAATCATTGCAGTAGCTGAGCCATATGTGGTTAAAGCTACAGCTACAATTGCTTCATTATTCGGTACAACTCCAGATAAATGAAAAGCATGTTCAAACATGGTACCAAATGGATTCAAAGAATTTTGTACAATTCCTGCACCACCAGATACAACTAAGAAACCAACAAAGGTCTTAATTCCACCTTTAATAATATCAGGTAATTTCTTCTTCTGAAGAACTAATCCTAAGATTGCAATTAAAGCTACTAAAATAGCTGGTGTACTAACAATATCCAATATGAACTTCATCATGACGCTAGCCTCCTAAATAAGTCCTTTTTCTTCACAAAGTTTAGTAATTAATTCTCGTAGTTCATCCATATCAATAATACTATTTAAGATACGAACATCTCCAAGATGACTAGCTGAATCAGCTAAATCACGACCAACAATCCAAATATCAGCTGCATTTGGATCTGCTCCACCTAAATCATAGTGTTCAACTTCTACATCTGAAACATTCAAATCACTCAATACAGATTCAATATTCATCTGTACCATAAAACTTGAACCTAATCCTGAACCACAAGCTGTACCAATTTTTAACATTATCTAATCCTCCTGTTTAATTATCATTTCAATGTCATCATAGTTTTTTGATGATATTAAAGTTTGAACATGATTTTTATCTCTTAAAATTGTTGTTAAATGTGACAAAGCCTTTAAATGACTCTCATTATCAATAGCTGCAATACAAATCAACAATCTTACCTCTTGTTCTGGATTATCCAATAAATAAATCGGTTCTTCCAAAACTAACATTGACATTCCTATTTCATTCACACCTTCATCTGGCCGAGCGTGAGGAATTGCTACTCCTTTCCCTAAATTAATAAAAGGCCCAAACTCTTCTACTTTTTGAATCATTGCCTCAGGGTAGTTCTCAGTTATCTTATGTTGATCCAAAAGCGGTTTAGCTGCTAAACGAATTGCCTCCTTCCATCCTAATTTTTCCGAACTAACCTGATAAGTTTCTTTTGTAATTAATTCTTCTAACAATGGTAACACTTCCTTTCTGTTCATTTCTTGATAGAGATACCTCTTTAATGCTAATTTTAACTCTAATTCTTGTGTGATTACACTATATCGTCTTACTATGCTAATTATCTGATTAAGCTCAATATCTCGATAACCTGTATCTGGGAAATCTTTTGATACCAATTCAACTAACTGTGTTGTTTGTTCTTCCGTCATCATAACAGAAACTAGATAATTTGGCTTCTCTGTATCCACCTTTATAGTAGAAAAAACCATATCATAGTCACTACTAGTTTTCGCATATAAATCATCAATCTTTGAGGTTCCTATAAACTCAATTTGAGGGAATAATGCTAATAGATTCTCTTTTATCATCAATGAAGAACTAATTCCATTAGGACAGATAATTGCTGCTTTATAACATTTTTGAGGCAAATTGTCTGCTTTCTTTAAATATCCTCCAAAATGGATAACAAAATATGCTGTTTCACTATCAGGTATGGGCTTGTCAATAGCGTCCATCAAGGGAGTCAAAGAATCTTTTACTAGTTCAAATAAATCAGGATAATGTTCTTTAACATGCAACACATATTCATTTGAGCTAGGTAAGCCGAACTTTAATCTATAGTAAGCCGGTATAAGGTGGCGGCGAAGATTTTCTCTCAATACTTCTCTTTGTTTAAAATGTAACAAAGAAATATCTTCCATTCTACTTATAATAGCCTCTGTTAATTGATTAAAGTAAACCGGAGCAACATCTACTTCACCTTCAAAGCAACTTGATAATAAAACTGTGACATAGCGATAATCATCCTCTGAAAATACCGTATCTATAATTCCCAAATCAACTACTGTATCTAATAAAATAGTCGTTATATCTTGAATAATAGGAGATACTAGTGTCTCTGAAAGACATACTCTTTCAACATCCCTTTGATACCTACATATAATGAATACTAAACCGAAAAGGCAAACTTTTAATTGATTAACAATAGGTACTATCTGTAGCTTTTCATAATAATCTTTAACTACCTGATCAATCAAATCATAAGTTAATGAATACCCCCAACTGGATAAAACATAATCCAACCCCCAAATCCCTATGGAGGATTCCAGCAACTCACTAACCATTTGAAAAGCTAAACGGTGCTTATTCCACTCTGAACCGTGTAAAGTATAACCTTTTGCTCTACTGTACCCTAGCTCCAAATCATTATCTAACATAATCTTTCTTAATGATTGAATATCAGATAAGGTTGTATTCTTACTTACTTTCAAAAAGTCTTGGTAATGATTATTCGATATAAAATCTAATCGGCAAAAAGTGTAAAGATAGATTAATGCTAAGCGAGTCGACTTTGGTAAAACCAATTCATCCGACTTAATAATATCTGTCAAAGACTGCTTCGTACGATTTGATAAACTATAGCGACCTTGTTTTTTATCCAGCACTATCCCTTTATTAGCTAGATAAGGCACTAAATAATCTATTCCTTCTTTGACTTCCTTTATAGGTAAGCTCACCTTAACAGATAATTCATATAATGATAGCTCACAATGATCCATCAAAGTCATCAAAATAACTAGTGCTCTATAATCAAACATTTCTCTTCCTTTCTAACTACAATTATAGTGTAAAAGTTATAAGAATAAAAGAGTATTTCAGCACAATATAATCTCACTTCCTACAAGTAATTATTGGGCTGAAACTTTTTAGTGATTATTTGTCAACTTTCTATTAATTTTAAAAAACAAAATGATATCATTTAGATATCAAATAACAGAGGTCATTCTTATGACTGAAAAACTAATCAATTCAAAACCAAATGGTGTATTAGCATTGATTCTCATTGAGTTGACAATCGTACTTGGTATCTTTATATTTATAATGGGTGTTGGTTCGGAAAACATTTTTGGAATTATTATCGGACCTTTACTAATCGTAATTGCAGCGCTGACTCATTCTGGTTTAAAAGTTGTCAAACCTCAGGAGGCTATGGTTCTGACACTCTTTGGTAACTATACAGGTACCATCAAAGAACCTGACTTTTACTTTGTCAATCCCTTCAGCGTAGCAGTCAACCCTGCAAACCACACTCGACTTGGACAAAGTGGTGACGTTAGCACGAAATCTCCTTTTTCAGGGATGAAATCATCAAATGGCAATGACTGCTTAGGAAATCCTTGAAGCACGTATCACTTACCTAGCTTATGCTCCAGAAATTACTACCATTATTGATGCCCGTAAGATGATTGTAGATGGTGCTGTAGGAATGGTTGAAATGGCACTAGAACGGCTCAATGAAGGGGAATTGGTAGAGCTTGACGAAGAACGAAAAGCGGCCATGGTTTCAAATCTCCTAGTCGTTCTCTGTGGCAATCATGATGCACAACCAATTGTCAACACAGGAAGTCTTTACTAAAGATGGCTGAAGCTAAAAAAAGCAGATCCCCCTTCGACTCTCAACAAAGTTATACGCTGCACTCGCATCATGGGCAGAAGATGACTTTCGTTCAGTCAATGGGCAAATCGAGTATCTCCTCACAGAATGTCTCAAGCAACGGAAGAAAGACGGAAAGTACGTCTCAGAAACCATTGATGAACCATTTGAGATTGATATTTAACACCTTCTCCTGTCTGCTAGGTCTGACAGGAGAATTTTTTCATCTTTTTTTGTCAAGTAACTTTACTTTACAAAAAAAATGTGTTATCCTAGTATGGTTGATGAAAATCAGTAGATTGAATCGAATATAAATACCTAAAGGAGAAATCAAAATGGCAGTACCTGCACGTCGCACTTCAAAAGCGAAGAAAAACAAACGTCGTACACACTACAAAGTAACAGCTCCATCTGTAAACTTTGACGAAACTACTGGAGATTACTCACGTTCTCACCGTGTATCACTTAAAGGATACTACAAAGGACGTAAAATCGCTAAAGCTGCATCAGCTGAATAATAGAAGGGAGATACCATGCGCGTAAATATTACACTTGAACACAAAGAATCTGGTGAACGCTTGTACCTTACTTCTAAAAACAAACGTAACACTCCAGACCGTCTTCAATTGAAGAAATACTCACCAAAACTTCGCAAACACGTTGTGTTTACAGAAGTTAAATAATAGGTCATTACGTTTCAGTAGAAACGAAAAAACCTTGATTTAACGCGATTCTTGAAATTTCAAATTTCAATGTATTGCAATAAAAATCAACCGAATGACTACATTTTTGACTACATTTTTTGTGAAATAAATTAGATGTTCGGATATATAGAAAACGCTCTAGTCATATTGTCTAGAGCGTTTTTGTGTTGTTTAAGAAAAATAGATGTTGGTTTTAGATAACTACACATTTCAGATTTTTTAAAACAAGATTTAATTGTTGATAACTAGAAAGGATTATTATGTTTACAAAAAATAAATTTCAATACTGTATTTACAATCATGAGAGATTAGAACTTTATGAGCTACAAAAGGAATATCAAAAGGATAAAGCTGGGACAAAACTTAAGTATGAAAATCAATTATTTTATCCTGGTTGTCACAAAGTGGATTTAGTGATAAACGAGAAAAAAGGGAAAATCTATTTATCGAGTCATCCTAAATCACCTCATGGTGACGGATGTGAATATACTTTGGAATCTGCTTCGAAAATAGAACTGAAAGAATACTATGAGAAAATTGATGCAGACTTAGCTGAGCAACTCTTAAATCGTATTCTGGAAGGAAAGGTCACTAGAGTAATCCAACCAAGGAGCGTCAATTCTCTGCAAAATAATAATGAGGTGCCTGATGTAAAATTTGTTTTAGAAAATAAGGATGGGATTAGAAAATATTTACCTCGTAGATCCCTCCTCTTAAATAAATTAGAAGAATCCGCTCACCTGACTATGTACTATGGAGAATGTAAGGTATTTATAGGTAAGACTGATAAAAAATACTATCTACGAATGTTTCGAAACAATGATCATGCAAAGTATATCTGTAATTTAGTAATTCCTGAAAGAGTGTATAGGTATTTGGAAGATGAATTAAGATTTATCCCACAATCAGAAGATTTGAGTTTTAAACATTCAAGAGCCAATGCAGTTCCTGTAAAGTTAGCCTTTGTTTCTACCATGAAGAAAAAACAAGAATATTATAATGGATACTTAGGCTTTTCAAAATTACTTAAGGTGAAGCGTATTTAAATTATTTGTCGTATAAAGATTTAAAGTTTATGAGATCCCAAAAGCCTATGTTACTTTCCATTTTTTTGCTTTTTTAAAAAATATCCGTTACAATATAGATATAAACCGATAAGAAAGAGAGAAAAAACATGGTATATATTCACAGATTTTTAGGACAATGGCTTGATAAAAACATGACAACTAATAAAGCTAAAACTTTGCAAAAGGGGTTTGCTTTAGGAAGTGGAATTGACGAGTATCTAAAACAGATAGAAGTCCGAAGAAGGTTTACGTTGGCAGTGGAGCAAGAGAAGTATTTCTACACGGTTCCTAAAGAGGTATCTATCGGAGATACCAGATCAGATAGGTATTATCGTCTAGAAATGAAAGACTACGAAAGTGTAGCATCTAATACCGTCTTTTACGGTAACGGGACATCGATTTTAGTTAAATCCTTGTTTGAGGGTAAAGGAGAGATAGTGCGTATCTATGAATACGAAACCCTTGACCTACTTATAGAGGATTTAAGAGAGGAAGTAGCTATCACATTTAGTTGTGTTTATAAACCGTGCTACCTTCTTGCTGGTGACTTTCAAGAGTTCAAACCTAGACTTGAACTAGGGAAACTTTATTGTCACTATGTTCAAGCACCTAGCTATCGCAAACCTATCACAGAAGTAGAAATTTAAGAAGTTTTACCGCTACTCTTAAATAAGAGTAGGTGTTTTTTCAATTTGTAAAGAGGAGCACTATCATGGGACTTTCATATGCACCAGATTATGTATGGACAGATCATTTTATTCAAAGAGCTAATGAGAGATTTGGAGTTAAAGAAGATCAACTTCCTAAATGGATTTCTAAGCAGATAAATAGTTTGACATTATATGATTCAAGCGAGGGACAAAATCAAGATAAACGAAAGTATATATCAGATAGTGGAATTATTTTTGTGTGCGATACAATTGAACGTAAATTTATTACTTGTTATGAAGCAAATGATTTGGTAGCTGAAGGGAAAAATATCACCATACACGATAATAACGTTGACTTATTTAAACAAGAAGTTGAGAAATTATCAAGGAAATATTATTTAAAAGATACAAAAGAAATGTTACTGAGTGTTAAAGAACACTTGACTGAATTTAATCAAGTTGCTGAAAAGTTAATGAAAGGAAGAGTAAGCCAACAAAACTACGAACTCATCAGTAAATTGATTGATGAATTTCATGTAGTAAAAGCTGCTGTGAAAGTGATTGAAACCAAAAGAAATGATTTTAAACAATAGTTTTAGTGATACATTTCAATTTTAAGTTTTAATAGCAACAAAAAAGCACTGTCGGAGGAAGTTGACAGTGCTTTTTCTATTTTATTAGCAAAGATAGTATGAAAATTTTAGGAATAATACTATACTTTGCATTTTATTACTAGAAAGATAGTAGAGGAAGTTAAAATGAAATACTAACAGTAAGGAGGAAAAATTTTTCAAAATAAAGAAATTTGAAAAATTAACCAAACTGAAAAGGTATTTATTTTGTACTGATATCTCATCGGTACAATTATAGTATATCAGATATACTGCTAAAAAAGCAAGAAGTTGGACAGTAAGCAGTATTATTTTAAAAAGATTGTTTAGAGATGTCCTTATTAAATCGTGATTCTGATATTCTGATTTTTAAGTTGGTGATAAAAAGTTAAACTTTATTTCAGAAAAAAACTTGCTAGAAAATCAGAAATTATGTAAAAATAGAATAATAAGATTGATAAGGAGATATATTATAATGGTGGAGAACATTTATTTATTTTTAATTGATTATGTTAACACAATTCTATTTCATCCAATTTTAAAAGGGATTGAGTTAAGTATACTTATTCTACTGTGGCAGTTGATTGGAGGAATTGTTTTATTTGGGTTGACGTATTTACTTAAACCAATAGATAAAATGTTTAATGTCAACACTCGTTATCTTGTTTTGTCATTTGGATTATTAGTAGGATTATTTTTACCGATTTTTATCGCTACTAATGATTGGAATGATGATAAATCTGTTATCACTGTTTTCCAACGTGTTTTTCGGTCTGTTGCAAAACTAGAAATGGCATTTGTGACTCTAACACTTGTAACTTTAATCTTAGGTGTAGGTATCATCGTTCCTATCTACTCAATTACAATGGCAATTTTCAACTTTGTCATTGGAATTATACCAGTCTTAGCAGGATTTGCGGTTCTTATACCTATCTTGTTCGTTGGGGGTATCTTATCGTTAGTTGGTGCGGTTGCAAATAGATTCTGAGCAATTATAGATTGTAGCAAAAATAAAGGAAAGAAAAATGATGGAACATGACCTTTTTAATGATTTTCAAGACACACCCGAAGATGAATTAGAAGAGTCACCTCTTGAAGAACGTCTTGAAATTTTAAAACAAAAACATTTTGAGAAAGAAGCTGAGAAGGAAAGAGAGGAGGAAGAAAGAAAACAAGCTATCATCCAAGCCAAGAAAGATAAAGAGTATAAGAAATACGCTTCTAAGGTAGAGAGTTTGTTTAAATGGATGATCGGATTTACTTTATTTGCGACAGTATCTGTCGGCTATTTATTGTATAAGGATTATTTTCTTATGACTGTACATGGGGGCTTATTATTGCAGGCGAGACGAAAGAACTAGGTAAGGCGATTGTTGAGTGTATTCTTTCTATGATACTATGTTTTCTTGCCCCTGCTCTATTAGTTTGTTTTATTGTTGATTTACCAAAAGATTATGAGGAGAGATAATTGATGCTTAAATTGAAAAGTATATTTTTAATAGGCATTGTCCTGACAAGTGTGATCGTTATTGGAAGTGTTTCAGGAGCATTTTATCTTAAACATATGAGAACAGAAAATGAAACAGTACAACAAACAACTGAGCAAACTATTCAACAAACAGAAACTACACAAAATAATGTGGAGAAAAAGCAACAAGAAAAAGGGAAATTAAGAGAAGAAATCACCGACGACGATAAAAGTTACAATGAAGCTTTCAAATCTCTCGAAATGGCAGGGCATAAGGTAGAACCTAGTCTCGAAAAAGAAGTGAAAGAGGCTTTTAAGATTGTTATCAAGGAATGTAAGACTGCAAATATCGTAGAGATCGACTACTCTATTGAAAAGCATCTTAAAATGGCCAAACAAGACATGATTATGGCTTTTGCAGTGTCATTCCAACAAAACGGATATGATGTGAATGTTGACGATATTGAGGTTTACGAATCAAGTGTATCTGACGTTGTTCAGTTTATCGTAAAATCAACCAAGGACGGAGAAGATAGTATCTTCTGGACTGGTAATTATAATACAATGGCTCACCAAGTTAGTATTTCACACTATTACGGAGGGCATGTAGGAAAGGCTTTTGGGTAAGAAACAACAAACAGTCCATTGAGTTGATTCGGTTTGTATAGATTAGGAGAAATATATGTTATATGTTGTAGCAAGTGTCATTCTATTTTTTACTTTAATTGGTATTTATCAAAAAAAGTTTAAGGTCAATGCATTAATAGTGCCGGTAATGCTTTATGTCCTGGCGATTGCCTTTAATCTTATTTTAAAGTGAAATAATTAGAAGTTATATATTGCTGAAAAACTATTGAAGCATATGGAACATAATTTATTACCTTTAGAAGATCGCTATTTCGGGTCAGCAATCTTTGAACCTCACCCTATTCAAGAAATTTTTGAGGACAATATCATACGTAAATTTACAATTAATATACATAATGATAAGGAATTAGGTCGTTCTCAAAAGAATCCTAACGAAACACATTATTATGAAAACCTAGATTCTCTGGGATGGTATGCATATGATGATAACTTTGGGACAAGTGAAGAAAAATTACTAGTTAGAACATTAAAACATCTAATGAGTGAGCTAGAAGAAAAATGGTCAGATGTTTTTTTACTAAGAAATGAAAAAGCTGTCCGTATATATAATTTTGAAGATGGAAAAGCTTTTGAGCCCGATTTCATAATGTTTGCGAACGATAAGAAAACAGGTAATACTTCATGGCAAATTTTCATTGAACCTAAAGGAGGGCAGTTTATCGATGGTGAAGGTGGTTTTGATAAAGGTAAAGAGGGTTGGAAACAACAGTTCTTGAATGAAATTACAAAACGGTCAGAGGCAAAAATATTAGTCGACGATGAACGATATCGGATTATTGGATTGCCGTTTTATAATGATAAATTAACAAAGAAAGATGTTGAAGAGAAACTTCGGGGATTATAAAAGGAACAAGGGTTCTAATTTTACAATAAAGAAAATGAGGAGTGGGAGAAATTATTACGATGAGGTTAAAAATATTAAAAGAAAAAATAGTTGGCGTTGATAAATTTTCAGGTATTATTATTAGACTATTTGAAAATACCTGGAAAATATTAGGTGGCTCGTTGTCCTTAGCTGCCTTACTTATTTCTTTTTTTTCTTATAGAGCAACAGTGAAAGAAAAGGAGTTAACAACTAAATTAGCCGAATTAGAACAATTTTATGAGGCTGCGGTAGCATTGCCTGATGAGATATCATATTTCCCATTATTAATGACATCCGATTATTTCAATACAAGCAATCAAGATCATCGGAAAGAGGTTAGTACTCAAAATAAAATAGATAAAATCAAATTTGTTATTGAAGATAGTTTAAATAAAGATAATAAATTTTACGAAGATTTTAATAGAGAATTTAATAGTCTTTTTGAAAAAAAGAAGAAAGTATTAAAAAAAGTATGTAGATTTGAAATACCGTTATTTAGTTTATTTGGAAATGAATCGAGAAAGAGCAGGTTTTAGTTACCATGATGATACTCTTCTTATGGATGTCAAAAAAATGAACTTGATAAAAAAAGCTGTGGAATTTAACAGTTTATCTATAAATAGTAAAGAATACTATCACTTTTTTTAATTTCCTATTATAAAGATGAAAAAAACAATCACTACAAAATAAATATGAAAAGCTTTTGGTAATATGTTCTACTGTCTATTTTTTTGACAAATTTAGTTTTTTTAAGAGGCAACTGTTAACAGTTACCTCTTATTTTTTTATATTTATTGGTTTAAAATTAGGATTTTAAAACTAAAATCCACGATTATATAATTCTTCTTGAAGTTTAAGTCTAATTTTCTCAAATCTAGCTTTAGCTGTTTTATCACTGATGCCAAACTCTGTGGCCAATTGTTTAAATGACTTATTATTCTCAACTCGATCTACAAAAAGTTTATATTCGTTAGAGCTTAAGCTCATCAATTCTTTATATAACATTTTATTTCTCTCTAGTTCAATTAAATTATCTAATGGATTAAAAATTTCATTAGGAATTAAGTCTATTAATTCAGTGTATTTTCCATTATCTGAAACGATTTTATTCAGACTAGTTAAATGATAACGAGAATCTTGTCTAAGTAAGTTGTCAAATTCCTGATCCAAGAGTTTCAGTAATGTATCCCAATTGTTTTGCTTTTTTGCTTGAAGTATTTTTTCTTCTCGTTTATTAATAATTTTTGACATTTTCTTGTCCTTTTCATGAGTGGTATAAAACGACGAAAAGAAACAAGAAAACATTGACCTTATATGACGGAGGAACAATGAATTTCACATGTCTCAATCCGCCTTCAGTAGTGGGTCAAACTTAAAATAATGGAGAAAGCCTAGCTTAATCTTTTTCATAAGTACAAACCTCCTTTCTTTAAACGGTATTGATCATTAAAATTTGACACGAAAAAAAGGCCAACAATATTTCTTTTGTTAGCCTTTTTTCCAATTTCATTGAAGATTTGAGAGCGCACTAAAAACACATCCAATAGAGATTTTAAACAATTGGTTGTTGTTTTATGCATTATAATTGTAATAACTCTTAAAATCTTCTCTGACTTTCCTCCAGCTCTATTCGATAGAGCTATATTTTTTAAAATTCCTACTACTCTTATACTTGAGATTTCACTGTAAGCATATAATCTAAAAAATTATATACAAAAAAGACCGATAATCTGTTCTTATCGGTCTTTTTTTCCTTACTTATAGAAACATAAAAGAGGGTACACAAAAAACACATCTAACAGTCACTTTTTTGACTGAGATTTAGTAATTTTGGGGCACAATACAACAATTAACTAGCTGTAATAGCTCTCTATATATTTCTATATTTCCTCCTGCCCTAGATGGAAGAAGCCTAGGGTTTCTTATAGATTCATTATATCAAAACTTATAAGAATTGCAATATAAAACAGTTGCAAGCTTGATGATATCAAAAAATAATTTAAAAGAATTTTTCTAAATTCCTCCGAATTTTATTAGAAATTGTCCCTATAGATAAGGAGGTGATTGCTATGATTGTTTAATTAAATAAATAGAACTACACAACTGAATTACGTAAAAAAGAAAGAGGTAAATCACATGAAAACACGTAATCGTAAAAATGGCTATTCAGCAAACACAGCTAAACAATATGTTGATCAGAAGCAAGCGATTCATTGCTTGAGTACTGAATTCGAAGCACAAATTAAGTTCGAAGATGGTCAACCTACCGGAGAGATTATCGGGCACAAGGCCTGGTTTTCTCAGAAAGGTTTGCCACCTTTTCAGGTCAAATTTGAATCTGAAGTTGCACTTCCGTCTTATTTAGCAATGGTCGATTTTGACAATCTTGAAGCTTGCGAAGTTGGTTATAATGTTTATTTCCGAGCTAATAATCTTAAAGAGGTTAAATAATGACTGATAAAGAGCTTGCTCAATACTTGCTCCAAGCTCTGAACATGGGGCTTGGGAGCATCATGCAAGGGGAGACTAGCTACACTAATAGTTTTGATATTAAAATTTTGCAAGATGGTTTTCTATTTATCCCACGATTGCCAGCTGGGTACATTATTGATGATGATCTTTATCAGAAGATTTTTCTGATTGCTAATGCAGCTCTCTTTCCAAGATATACGGTATTAAAACAGAACTCAGCTTACTTTCTTGCCCTTGAAACGGATGATATACATGTACAACGAGGCTTGTTTTTTCCCTGGAAAGAAGGAATTTCTGAAAGACTTGTAATTTCAGATTTAGATCAATTTGCGTTGGAACGAGAAAAAAATATTATTCCGATCATGAAAAATTTAACTCTGGATTTTAATAAAGTAACTTCTGTAGCTATCGCAGGAAATAGTGGGTCTGGAAAATCTTATGCTTTGACGTACTTTTTAAGCTTGCTGAAAAATTTTTCGGATTTAATTATTGTGGATCCAAAATTTGATACACCTTCCAGGTGGGCACGTGAAAATGGTATTTCAATTATCCACCCTAAACGTAATCGTTCAAAGTCTGATTTTGTTTCAGAGATAAATGAAAATCTAAGCTCATGTTTGAATCTTATCCAAGTACGTCAAGAAATTCTCTATGACAATCCTGATCAAGAGTTTAAGCATTTAACTATTGTAATAGACGAAGTTCTCGCACTTTCAGAAGGTGTCAATAAAACGATAAAAGAGTCTTTCTTTTCACTCTTATCACAAGTTGCACTTCTCGGGCGAGCGACCAGAGTGCATCTTTTATTAGTTAGTCAGCGTTTTGACCACAATACAATCCCTATTTCTGTTCGAGAACAACTGAATGTACTTATTCAAATTGGGAACATTAATAAGAAGACAACACAATTTCTGTTCCCAGATTTGGATCCAGAGGGGATAGTCATTCCAATTGGAAAGGGTACAGGCTTGATCCAAATCATTGATAATGAGCATCCTTATCAAGTTCTTCCCTTATTATGTCCAACTTATTACACTAAGAAAGGTATTTTATGAATGACAAAAAGAATTTCTTTCAGAGAACTTTTAATTTTACAGTAACGTTACTTATATATGGTTTGTTTTTCCTTTGTTTGACAATTGGTCTCAGATTGCTACAGAATTTGATGGCAGATGCTCAAAGTACATACTTATCTCATCTGTTTGAGATGATGAATCAATGGGCTAGTAAAGGTGAATACTATACAAAAACTCTAGCAATTTTATTGCCGTTAATCGCCTTATTTTTAATCATAATTGAGTTGGTTCTACGTGCTATTTATGACAAGCCGTCTAATTATTTTAGATCCGCTTATCAAACGATTCGCCTCATTCAGTTTTTGAGACAAGATGAGAATTCTCAACTAGCATTTTCAATTGATAACTCTTCTACTGTGACAAGATTCAATCCTATTTTAAGGAAATTTAATAGAGCAACATCTAAGTGTGTTGTTGATGTAAGAAATGATTCTGTGACGATTTTGATTAAGTATCCGAAAACCCAGCAGTCTCAGAAATTACTAAGAGAAATGGAAAACTATATCAAAGAAGAAATTTCTAGTCGCAATCCAGACTATTATTTTTCTGCACCAGACAGGAAAGGAAATAAGCTCTGGTTTAAATCTACAAAAAGATAATAAATTGGCAGTGCTTGGTTCACGTAGTGAAGACCAGAAGTACTGCCTTGTCATGAAATCTAATTGGCAGATACACTGGGGCTACTACGACCCCCAGTGTATCAGTAATCAATAATCACATGAATTGCAAACAATTTGAAAATGCTATTTGAAGGGAGGTATTCATGGCTAAAGATAAACGTTCGAATAAGTGGGCATTCCTGATTTATCAAGAAAGCGCGCTGGAAAATTATTTAGACGTCCTTGAAGAAATGCATATTCCATTTGTCTTGAGTCCTTGGCATGATAAGGATATAAATAAAGAAACTGGAGAATTTAAAAAAGCACACAAACATGGGGTTCTATTTTTCGAATCACTTAAAAGCTATACGCAAGTTTCAGAGTTACTAACTGAAAAACTACATACACCTTCGCATGTAGAGATAGTTATGTCTCCAAAAGGTATGTATGATTACTTTATCCATGCTGAAAATCCTGATAAAACACTCTACAATATCGACGAAATAGAGTCAGGTTGTGGTTTTGAATTAGATCAATTTCTAATCACTAATAATAACGAACAATTTCTTTCAACTGTGATTGATATTATCGAAGAACACAACTTTATTGAGTTTAACAATCTTGTTAGATATGCACGAGTTGAGAATCCTTTGCTTTTAAATATAATCATTAATAAAACATATTTCTTCGCAAAATATCTCGATTCACGTAGACACTCAAGTCATAAAAAGGGAAGTGAAGAATGACGAATAATGAACTTATAAAATTGAATCAAATTGAACAGATTTTGAATTGTTTGCTTGTCCTGATGCAGAAACAAGAAGCTACTCAAAAGCATGTAAGTATACTTACTCAGAAAGAGCTGCTCTCGATACTTAAGATTTCTCCCAATACGTTGAAGTCATGGGAGAACACAGGACTCAAGCGTTTAGAACCACCAATCGAGGGGACTCGCACAGTCTACTATAGAATGGAGGATGTACTGACCTATTTAACTCCTTAATTCTAAAAAATGTGCTAAAATAGTAATATCACATGAAATATGTGAGGTTGTTATTTAGCCTTTTATATCCGAACGTGAAAGGCTACTATGCAGAAAGAGACTATCATTCACAACAATCGAAAAGTCATTAAAACTACCAAGAGTAACGGAACTATTAGCTATACGCAACGTGGTGTGTATATTGGAGTAGACGTTAAAACTGGAAAAAAAGTTACATCATCTATAACTGCTAAAACTCTAAAAAGTCTTGATAGGAAAATCATTCAAGCTCGGATTGATTTTGAAGCGAAGGGTTCAACTTTGAAAGAAACCTTGTTGATTAATAATTTCGAGGAGTTAGCTGAAGCCTGGTTTGTCAGCTTTGTAACTTGGGTGACTTCTCAGAATACAATCAACCGAGTTCGAAGCTATCTTGATACCTATATCATCCCGAAGTTTGGAGAATATAGACCTGAAGAGATAAAATCTGCAGATATTCAGATTTGGGTCAATAAGTTAGCCCAACAATCTAAAAAGTCTGTTGAATCAGGTGTTAAAAAATCCAAAAAGGGACACGCAAAAGATTTCGGTGCAGTTGTCTATAAGCTCAGTGATATTTTCGATTATGGGATTACAAATTTTGAACTTTCTCATAATCCAGCTCGGACAGTAAAAATCCCTCCAAAACCGAAGGTGGTAAAGGAGAGAATTATGGTATTGCATGGAGAGGACTTGGCTACTTGGCTGAACTATCTTGATACTCGAGCAAATCGAAGATTTAAGGTCATCTGCGACACACTACTGGCTTCTGCGCTTCGAATCAATGAACTTCTTGCTTTATCGATTCATGATCTTGATTTTGATTCCAATGAAATTATCGTCAATAAAACGCTAATGTGGAAAGTTGGAAATAAGAAACTTGGGATTAAGGGCGAGATTGTTTGTAAGAACAGTGCCAAAACTGATTCTGGTAACAGAAGAGTTGCAGTCCCGAGACAAGTCTTAGATTCTTTAAAAGCTTTTCATGCTGAGATGAGTGATTACTTTGTGAGTCATGATTTACCAACTGTGGACCTAATTTTCCCAACAATTTACGGGAACTATATGTGTGACAGAAATGAACGTGCAACGCTTAAAAAGCGTTTGACTGAGTTGGGACTACCAAACTATGGTTTTCACCTTTTCCGTCATACACATGCTTCTTTGATGCTGAATGCTGGTGCGAACTGGAAAGAACTCCAGATAAGAATGGGACATAAGTCGATTAAAACGACTATGGACACTTATGCTGAATTGGCACCGAAAAAGAAAGCAGAAGCAGTTGAAATCTACCTCAAAGAAATTGCAAAATTGACGGCTTAGCAAAATGACTACATTTATGACTACATTTTCTATAGAACAATCTAAAAACGTTGATATAACGGCGTTTAAAGAGTGCTAAAATAACATTCACAACCTTTACAGAAGTTAAGTAAGCATTCAATACGAATCAATACAGAAGAAAAACGCTTGATCAGCGTTTTTTCTTTTTGTTAATTTCACTATATTGCAAGGGAAATCATTCGAATCACTACCTTTTTCACTACCTTTTTTTGAAATAAGAATATTGATTCGGACGATTAAAAGCAAGAGAAACTTCATTATGAGGTTTCTCTTTTTTTATATTTTCATTCCTAAAAATTTTTGAAATAGAGTAATCTTTTCTAAAATTTTTGGAATCCAAAACGCAGTTCAATAATATGCACTATTTTTTCTTGAATAAGCGAATGTAATCCTGTTTGCTATGAATAATATCTGATACAAAGACAGCTTTTCTGTCCTCTAAAATATGATAGAAGGCTAGGTAATCTCCTAAAATGATGCATCGAGTTTTGTGTGGTGGATATATAATATCTCCTACTCTCTCGTCAGCATCAAATCCCGCTTCTGGGAAGACCTCAAGACGCGCTAATCCGTAAAGAATATTTAACTGTGTTTGCTCCTGCCTGTTCTGAAAAGTAGTTAGCTGAGATATAATCTTTAATACCTCTTAGCTGTTCTTGTACCGTTTCGGAGATAATAAGGCTATATACGTTCTCGTTAAATTCCAAGGTTAGCCCTCACTTCATCAAGGCTGTAAGTTCTTCCATGTTCTAAATCGTCAAAGCTACGGGCAATTTCAGCACGCAACCCTGATAGAAGTTCTTCTCTTTCTTTATCTACTTGAGTTTCAAATGGCAAAGCTTTATTTTCTACAATGTGTTCTAAAAACAAGTTAAAACTAGCTGTCATATCAAGATTTTGCGCTGTGATAATAGCTTTAGCCTTCTCTAACAAGTCTCTGTTAGTCTTAAAGTTTACCTGTGTATTTTTTTCTAAAACATTCATAGTAGTACCTCCTTTTAGACTATTATATCACTTTAAACTATACAGGTCTAGTCGCGTATAGATACTTATAGCTGTATGCTTAAAAGCTATTGTAAAAACAAAAAAAGCACTAAGGGAAAGCGCCCCAAAGTGCTTAATATCAAGGCTCTAAAGCCTATCTGATTCAATAAAATATTACAACATTTTGTTGTAGAATTCAACGACAAGTGCTTCGTTGATTTCTGGGTTGATTTCGTCGCGTTCTGGCAAGCGAGTCAATGAACCTTCCAATTTTTCAGCGTCGAATGATACGAATGCTGGACGTCCAAGAGTAGCTTCTACTGCTTCAAGGATAGCTGGAACTTTCAATGATTTTTCACGAACTGAGATCACTTGACCTGGAGTTACGCGGTATGATGGGATATCAACGCGTTTTCCGTCAACAAGGATGTGACCGTGGTTTACGAATTGACGAGCTTGACGACGAGTAGTTGCAAGACCAAGACGGTAAACAACGTTATCCAAACGACGTTCCAAAAGAAGCATGAAGTTGAAACCTAGGATTCCGCCTTTGATTTTTGTAGCTTGTACGAACAAGTTACGGAATTGTTTTTCACCTACACCGTAAGTGAAACGAAGTTTTTTTGTTTTTTTCAGCCAATTGCAAACCGTATTCTGACAATTTAGAACGGTTGTTTGGTCCGTGTTGTCCTGGTACGTAGTTACGACGTGCCAATTCTTTACCTGTACCTGTAAGTGAAAGGCCAAGGCGACGAGCTTGTTTCCAAGATGGTCCTGTATAACGTGACATGTGAATGTCCTCCTGATATAAATAATATTTCGGTGGAAATAGTCACTTAGAAAGCCCTGATTCGTGCAGATGCTCTTCGCCTAAACAGCCAAGGTTACTTATCATAAGACACCTGTTGACGAGCTTCATGCTTTCCTGCTGATATTTCACACAAAATCCATTCTACCATGAATGGCTAGATTTGTAAAGGGGTTTTAAGCTTTATTTTCATTGCCAGAGAGGTTAAGAACGAGGGTAAAGGTGCTTCCGAGGCCGTACTGGCTGCTGACTGTAATTTCTCCACCCAATTGATGGGCCAATTCACACGCAATCGCAAGCCTAAGCCATGACCACCTGTTTTCATATTGCGCGAAGTTTCGACACGGTAAAGGCGTTTGAAAATATTCTCCAAATCCTCTGGGGCAATCCCCTGTCCCTCATCGGTCACACTGATTGAAAGCTGGTTCTTCTCCAGCTTAGCCACCACTTCCAGCTTGGTTCCTGGGGCTGAGTATTTAAAAGCGTTATTGACCAGATTCACCAAGATACGAGAAAGCTTGGCATAGTCCCCTTCAATCCGGGCAGACTCTGGGATCACCTGCAAGTGGACATCTCGCTCCTCCTGCTCAATCAAGAACTGAAATTCACTCATGCATTCAATCAAGAGCTGATCCAGAAAAATGCTGTCTTTGCTGGTAGTTTCTACCTGATTTCTAGCTGTGTTTAGGGTCAAAAAATTCAATTCTTCAACCAGTTTATTAAGTCTTTCTGTCTGGCGTCCAATGGTTGCTAGATAATGGGCTTGTTCTCCTTCCTTGATAACCCCGTCCAAAATCCCTTCTACCGTCGCTTGGATTGAAGTGATGGGGGTCTTGATATCATGCGAAAGCTGGGCAATCATCAAGCCCTTTTCTCGTTCGCTTTCTTCCAAGGAATTAAAGGTGGCCTGCAAATCATGAGACATTTCATTGAAAGCTTGGCCTAATTGCTGAAATTCTACAGGTCCTTGAACCTCCAAATTTGCAGGAAAATCCTTATCCGCTACCCGCTTGGCATGTTCCTTGAGTTTGCCCAACGACGTAAATACCGGCGACAGGAGAAAGAGACTAATCCCAGCACCGACAAAGCTTGCGATTAAAGTCATGCCAATCAGGAAATAAATCTCACTTTCTTCAATTAACATTCGCTGTATTGCCCAAAAAACCACGATAATCGTTAGGAGTGTTGAAATGATATACCCCACTAAAATATAACTTTTTAATTTCATTGACTACCTCGTGATTTCTCAATTTTGTAGCCCAACCCCCAGACGGTTTTGATAGTGGGCGTTTCTGAACTGGCATGTTTAGCCAACTCCTGTCGAAGAGCATGAATATGAACATTCAAGGTATTGGTATCATCTACATAGTCTTCCTGCCAGACCTTTTCATAGAGGTCTGTCTTAGAGAAAACTCGCTCTGGATTGCTGGCTAAAAGCCATAGAAGTTCGAAGGATTTGACTGTCAAATCAAGCGCCACATCTCCGACTTGGACCTCATGACTACCGTGATTCACCCGTAAATCCCCGAGACTGACGACCTCTGTCTCACCTCCACGATGAAGGCGACGCAAGATATTGTGGACACGCAAAACCAGCTCACGTGGGCTAAAGGGCTTGGCAATAAAGTCATCTGCCCCCAAACTCAGACCGTAAATCTTATCCTGCTCGCTAGTCTTAGCTGTGATAAAGAAAAGGCTGATCTGGAGATTGATACTGGACCTCACTAATCAAATCATAACCATCCATCCGAGGCATCATGATATCTGTAATAATCAAATCAATCGCTTTTCGCTTGAAGATTTCCAAGGCCTCTACTCCATCATGAGCCACCAAAACCTGATAACCTGCCTGAACTAGATAGCGTTGATGAATATCTGTGATTTCTACCTCGTCGTCAACGAGTAAAATTGTCTTTCCCATCTGTCTCTCCTTTGAAAAAAACAGTGCTATACCACAATAGTATAACACTATTTTTATCTCTTTACGAACATTCTAAACGATATCTGGATTTTTCAAATCCTAGATAGAAAGTCTGTAGCTAGACTAGTCATTTTCCTCTTTTTTAGCTTTCAATCCGAGTCCACCTAGCAGTCCTGCCAAGGCTAATCCAAAGAATCCAAGAGTAGCCATTGATGTTTGGGCTTCACCAGTATATGGAAGCATGTCTTTTTGGTCTTTCATTTGAGCAGCCATCACCGGACTTGATACCTTGTTAGTAGACGCCATCTTGCTTTCATCAGACATTTTGCTTGGGGTTACCATAGGCTGGCTAGCATTCATGGTTTTATCCTGCTCTTTGTTAGGCATCATCTTATCCTGACTAGTAGCTGGCATTTTGGATTTCATCTCATTGAGGGACTTATACCCATTCAAGTTGACTGTCAAATCCTTAGTCGCTACGAGATTAGTCAAATCGGCCTTGCCGTCCTTCGCACCGTACACCTTGATGGTTGCCTTGTAGCTTTGTGTACCATTTTGTTTCAAGAGGTCAAGAAGCTCTTTGTCAGATTTGCCTTGGGTACCAGCCAAATCCACTTCATAGAAGTAAATGCCTTTGCCTAATTTTTCTACTGGTGGGAGAGCGGGATTTTTAGCTGAACCATTATCTGACCATGGAGCCTTGTCGGAGGCTTTCAAGATAAGGCGAGTCAACATACCGTCACCAGCAAAGAATTCGTATGGAATGACTTGGTTGACGCCGGCGGTGAATGGGCCTGGGAAATTGGCTTTGTCCAAGTAAGTAGCTGGGACATCCACTGTGTCTTTGGTGTTGTCAGCCACACCTTTCTGAACTTCGGCTGGGGTGGTCAAGCCATTCAAGTTGACTGTCAAATCCTTAGTCGCTACGAGGTTGCTCAAGTCTGCCTTGCCATCTTTTGCACCGTACACTTTGATGGTAGCTTTATAGCTTTGAGTGCCATTTTGTTTCAACAAGTCAAGAAGTTCTTTGTCTGATTTACCTTGAGTACCTGCCAAGTCCACTTCGTAGAAGTAGAGGCCTTTGCCCAATTTTTCTACTGGTGGAAGAGCGGGGTTTTTAGCTGAACCGTTGTCTGACCATGGAGCCTTGTCGGAGGCCTTCAAGATAAGGCGAGTCAACATACCGTCACCAGCGAAAAATTCGTATGGAATAACTTGATTCACACCGGCTGTAAATGGGCCTGGGAAGTTGGCTTTATCCAAGTAAGTTGCTGGAACGTCCACTGTGTCTTTAGTATTATCAGCTACGCCTTTTTGGACTTCAGCTGGAGTAGTTAAACCATTCAAGTTGACATCCAAATTTTTAGTCGCGACGAGATTTGTCAAATCAGCCTTGCCATCCTTCGCACCGTACACCTTGATGGTTGCCTTGTAGCTTTGTGTACCATTTTGTTTCAAGAGGTCAAGAAGCTCTTTATCTGATTTACCTTGAGTACCTGCCAAGTCCACTTCATAGAAGTAAAGGCCTTTGCCTAATTTTTCTACTGGTGGAAGGGCGGGATTTTTAGCTGAACCGTTGTCTGACCATGGAGCCTTGTCTGATGCTTTCAAAATCAGACGAGTCAACATACCGTCACCAGCGAAGAATTCATATGGGATGACTTGGTTGACACCAGCTGTGAATGGGCCTGGGAAATTCGCTTTATCCAAGTAAGTGGCTGGAACATCTACTGTGTCTTTAGTGTTGTCGGCTACGCCTTTTTGAACTTCAGCTGGGGTGGTTGCTGGTTGAGCTTCACTTGCTTCACGGTCTTGTCCAATAACTACAGGCGCAGGATTTGTCGCAGGTTTAACCGCATCTTCTGTTTCTTTCTTAGATTCTGGTTTTGCTTGCACTTCTTCTTTTGGCGCTACCACTTGGTCTTTATCAGCTACATTCACTTTTTCTGGAGAGTTTGTAGCATCCAAGCTTGCTTTAGGTGTTGAGTCTGCTTTCTCTGAAGGAAGAGCTGTATCAACTGCTTCTTTGAGAACTTCTACTGGTAAGTCGCTCTTTTCACTCACCGAAGTGGCATCTGGCACAACTTGAGCAGGGGTAGGATTGACTACATCGGCACGTACAGAACTTGGTTGACCAACTAGGACAAAGAAGCCACTGGCCACAACAACTGAGGCAACACCGACACTAAGACGGCGGATAGACCAACGAGTATATCTTTGATTTGGATTGAATTTCATAGGATTCTCCTTAGAGTTTTTCTTTATTTGATGACTCTAGTATAATCTCCTAAAATTAAAAAGGATTAAGAAAAAGTTAAAATTTTTCTTAAATCCCTCTTATAAAATACTTATATTAATTAAATCCATAAACAGATTTGGTAATTTGATAGACGACATTGGACAGTTTGCGGGCTGGCAGGACCGAATGTTTGGTCAAACGACTCAACATGGTCTTACGAATGGCCTGAAAAACCTCTGGATTTTCCTGCTGAATATAGGTCCACAGCTCACGTTTTTTGGCCAGATGCTCCGTTGTTCCAGCTCGGTTGAGCAGGGCACTGGAAATCACCGTCGTAATCTCAATATGATTCAACAGATATTCTCGCATTTTGGGGTGGCTCACTTGGGACAAATCAAGCTGGTCTACCAAGAGTCGATTGACCTTTAGTTGCTGGTCAATACGCTTAATCATCACTTGCTCATTGACTGACTGGTCCTCACGCCCAATCAAATAACGATAGAAATCAACAGGTAGATAGTACATGGTCTTGACCTGCTGAAGGGGGGTAAAGACGAAGAGATTATCGACATAAAAGGTATGCTCAGGCAGTTGGAACTGACTCGCTCGCAACAAATCTGTCCGATAAATCAGCGAGTGCATCATGATATACTGACCTTTTGAGAAATTTCCGACCTGATCCCAGCCAAAAATCTGCTGGACAGGCAAGACTGACTCGTAACTCATACTCTTCTTACGAGACTGGCCTTCCTTTTCATAGACAAAATTGGTCACAAAGGCATCCACCTCTTGCCCCTCACTCTCTAGTTCCTGCAAGGTTTCCAAAATTTTCAGGTAAGCACGGGGATCCACCCAGTCATCACTATCAACCACTTTAAAATAACGCCCAGAAGCCTCTGCCAAGCCACGATTGACCGCACCCCCATGGCCTTTATTTTCCTGATAAATAGCTCTAACGATGCTAGGATACTTGCTGGCTAAACGCTCAGCGATTTCCTGAGTTTGATCCTGAGAACCGTCATTGATAATCAAAATCTCAACTTGCTCACCACCAATCACTAGCGACTCCACGCAGTAATGAAGATAGGTAGCGGCATTATAGCTAGGAATGGCGATAGACAATAACTTCATAATCTACTCCTTTAGGGGACTGATTTTTTCTTATACTCTTCGAAAATATCTTCAAACCGCGTCAACGTCTCCTTGCCGTAGGTATGGTTACTGACTTCGTCAGTTCTATCCACAACCTCAAAACAGTGTTTTGACCTGACTTCGTCAGTTCTATCCACAACCTCAAAACAGTGTTTTGAGCAGCCTGCAGCTAGTTTCCTAGTTTGCTCTTTGATTTTCATTGAGTATTACTCTCTCTTGTCACTTCTTTCTATTTTACCATAAAGTCCAGCTTCTGAAGGACTTTTATTAGAATATAGTTAATTGAAACAAGAACAAGACAAAAGAGCCTCAAAAAAAGTATTACAACTTGGTAATACCTTTTTGAGGTGCTTTTTGATATGAGCCCATGTTTTCTTAATAGGATTGTACTCAGGTGAGTAGGGAGGAAGTGGTAAAAGTTTATGCCTAAATTCTTCACATAAGAGCTCTAGCTTACCCATTCTATGGAATCTTGCATTATCCATAATAATAACTGATGGTGTGTTTAATGTTGGTAAGAGGAACTTCTGAAACCAAGCTTCAAAAAAGTCGCTCGTCATCGTCTCTTCGTAAGTCATTGGAGCGATTAACTCACCATTTGTTAGCCCTGCAACCAAAGAAATCCTCTGATATATTCTTCCAGATACTTTACCTCTTATTATCTGACCTTTTAATGAGCGACCATATTCTCGATAAAAATAAGTATCAAATCCTGTTTCATCAATATAAACAGGTGCTAAGTACTTCTCTAAAACAATAAGGTAAACTTTTGAGTGCTTTGAAACATTGATATAATCGTATTGATTAACATTTTGAGGCAACCGACCTTGTCAGGTTGTAGCCACATTTGTAAGCGACTAAAGTCGCAACAACTGTGTCAATTGCACCAATTAAGTAAGAAAGTATAAAAAGAATACACCGAAAGGTGCTCTGTATAAGTATAGTAATTCTTTCGAATTAACGTTTACTAAATTGTGATGCTTTACGAGCTTTTTTAAGACCTGGTTGGGGCACCACTTATTTCATCTAATTTCAAAGTGCTTTAAAACCAATGTTTTCATTAGTTTTCGGAAAATAAAACTTCAACCAATTTCAATCACTTTCATTAAAATAAGGTAAACTTTCATAAAAAAATAAGCAAAAATCGAACCAGAATATCAAAAGTTTCCCTTATATAAAATTTTTCCATATATACTAATTTGTTTCCATTCATTAGAAAAGAGAACCACTGCTCTCTTTCTTTTTATCTATTATATTTTCGTTTCCCTACCAAAGCGAGAAGACCAAGACTTGCCCCAAGTAATGATAGGAGATTCGATTCTTTCATTCCAGTGTTTGGAAGTTGTTTCTTAGATTCTGCTTTTGCATTTGTAGCCTGTGCAGGAGCTTGATATGTTTTATCGTCTTTAGTTCCTACCGTTACTTTCTCTGCTTTGTAATCCACAACATTCCCTTTACCATCTACAACTGGTACTGGTTTATACCCCAAGGATTCAAGCTCTTTACGTTTTACTTCAAGGTCAGCTAAACGTTTAGCTTCTACTTGTGCGCTATACAAGGCAAAGAGTTTGTCATAAGCCTCTTGGTCGAGTTTCTGTTCTTTCAACAACTCGTCAAGGATAGCTTGTGCCTCTTTCAAAGCAGTTACTTTCTCTTTAAGAGTAGTTTCTTTTTTTCAGAAAGGACTTTCTTAGCTTTAGCAAGGTTAGGCTCTGCATTGAGCAAGTTTTTCAAGGTCAGCCTTGGCTTGTTCAAGCTTCTTAGTAGCTTGTACTACTTTTTTTCTTTAGCAAGTTCAAGATTATTTTTCAGCAGTCTGCACCAGTGCTTTGAGTTCAGCCAATTTATCTTGTTCAGTTGCTAGGTTGTTCTTAGCATTAGTAAGGTTAGCTTCTTTTTGAGCAAGGACATTCTTAGCATTAGTAAGATTTTCTTGTTTTATTTTCACATCAGCAGTCAAAGCCTCCAGTGCTTTCTCAGCACTTTCTAAGCGCTTGTTAGCATTAGCAAGGGTGTCTTGTGCCTTTTCAAGATTGCTTTGAGCAGTCGGTGTTTTCAAAGGTGTGTCTTTAAGAGCATCCAATCGTTTTTGAATTGTTTCCTGCTCACCTTTAGCTCTGATATTTGCAATCGAAGCACTTGTCTTTTCACGCTGTGCCTGAGAGTTTTCAGTCTGAGCAGTCAATAAGGCAGAATTTGCAGCATTATAGGCTTTTACAATGCTTTCTGATGTATTATTGTTAGGTACTTCAGTCTTATCTAGCTTGTTGCCAGATACTTGTTTGTCTGATACAGTAAAGAAATGAGCGCTAGTTCGTCCAGTACTACTAGACAGTCCTAATGCAAAATACTCTTTGTTTGCCCCTTGGCTAGTCAATCCCGTAATACTTTGAGCATGTAACCACTCCCAACCATTAAATAGCAATCCAGAAATACTTTCATAAACCCATTTTTTAGCATCATCCATTGTATGAATTTTATCACCATTATTGATACTACTTAAATTTTCTAAAGCTTGTCCAGATTCATCATCAATAGCAGGTAAGCCATACTCACGTGCAATCCGATTAATAAGCTTGTTATGATGTCCTGCTTCGACTCGCCAATTATCTACCACATATCCTGCAGTAATTTTGTCTGAGACATCAATCATTCCCTTAGTTACAACTGTTTTTGGAGTTCCAAAACGTTCACGAATTTGGTTTATTAGACTATTTGCAAAATTTGAAAGTTCTATCTTTTGCTCATTTGTCAAATGATTAGCATCTACAGCAATTGTTTTATCACTAGGGTTGGATTTAAAATTGTTTAAATCAATATTAGATTGATTAACTTTCTTCAAATTTTCTTTAGCTTTCTCTCTATGTTCTTTCCACTTAGCACGTTCATTTGAAATGTTATAAGGATTATTTACATAGGATTTCAAAGCATTAACATAGTCATCTGTAACTTGGAAAGTGTTAATTGATTTATAGCGACCTTCAGCTAAGGTAAATGTATCCTGTGCTTTCAAGAGCAGTTTGTGTCTGACTTGCTTTATTTGTTGCGTTTGTCAAAGCAGTTTGAGTGCTTGCTACTACCTTACTAGCTTCTGTCAACTCTTTCTGAGCGCTTGAAATTGCGTCTGCACGTTTCTTGTCATCAGCCTTGGCTTGTGTCAAAGAATTTTCAGCGTTTGATACACTAATTTGTGCTTGTGCTTGCGCTTTTTCAGCGTTATCCTTTTCAGCAATAACTTTCGTTTGTCCTGTACCGTCAAGGATAGCTTGTGCGTTATCTACATTAGTCTGTGCGTCCTTAACTTCTTTTTCAGCACTTGCTACTTTGTCCTCAGACTTCTTAACTACGTTTTCTTGGTCTGCGACAACTTCTTGTGCTTTAGCAAGGTCATTTTTAGCATTTATCTCTTGCTTTTCTGCATCAGATTTACCATTTTCAGCACTAGCAACCTCTTGCTTTTGCTTTTCAATGTTTTCTGGTGTAGCTTTATCCTTGATTTCTTGTGCCTTATCTACTTCTGACTGAGCATTATTCTTCTCAGTCTGTGCTTGGTCTTTTTCGGTCTGTGCTTGGTCTTTCTTGGCTTTTGCTTCTTCTACTGCTTGGGTAGATTTATCAAGTTTATCCTTAGCCACGTCAACTTGTTCTTTAGTGACTTCCTTAGTAGGAACTTTCACTTCAGTTTTCTTAGGCGCTTCTTTCTCTACCAAAGCTGGTTCGATTTGAGCAGTTGTAGGTAATGGAAGCTCCACTGTATCTGCTTGAGCAGTTCCGATTGTTCCGACAAGACCAGTGGTTGCGATGGCAGAAATAACCGCACCCGTATACAATTTTTTAGCAGTACCATGACTATTTTCCGTAGTTTTTGACATCTATAAACTCCTTTGTATAATGCCCTATGCATTTTATTCAATATAGTACTATTCTACCATACTTTTCTCATTTTTGGATAGTTTATTATACTTATTTTTCAAGAAAATAGATAGTAAAATGGTACATAGTATGGAATATAATAAATTACAAAAGCATATCGCATTTCGAATACGTGAATGCAGAAAAGACCAAGGTTTAAGTCAGGAGAAATTATCTGAAATAGCTGGTCTAGGGTGTTAAAAGCGATTCAAAATATAGAAAACATGAAGTATGATTTTAAGATAAAAACTCTTGAATCCGTAATCAAAGCCCTAAATCTAACGGTCGAGGAGTTCTTCAATCTACAATCATTTGAATCAGATCGAGAAGATTCTTCTGAAGTACTTTTTGAAAACTTAATAAAATTACCCAAAGATAAGCAAGGAAAAATTATATCTTCATTTAATGAGATTGTAAAGAATATCAAATAAACCCAGCCAAAAATAAATTTTTGGTTGGGTTTATAGTAGATTGAAATAAGATTTGAACAAATCAATTAGAAAAATTAAATTAATTTCTAAAAATGTTTTAGCAGCTGTGGTGTACTATTCTAGACTCAATATGCTATAGTCAATTGAAACAAGAACAGGACAAAAGAGCCTTGTAAAAGGTATTGCAAGTTGGTAATACCTTTTTGAGTTGCTTTTTGATATGAGCCCATGTTTTCTTAATAGGATGGTACTCAGGTGAGTAGGGAGGAAGTGGTAAAAGTTTATGCCCAAATTCTTCACATAAGAGCTCTAGCTTCCCCATTCTATGAAATCTTGCATATCCATAATAATAACTGATGGTGTATTTAATGTTGGTAAGAGAAACTTCTGAAACCAAGCTTCAAAAAAGTCGCTCGTCATCGTCTCTTCGTAAGTCATTGGAGCGATTAACTCACCATTTGTTAGCCCTGCAACCAAAGAAATCCTCTGATAGCTTCTTCCAGATACTTTACTTCTTATTAACTGACCTTTTAATGAGCGACCATATTCTCGATAAATAAGTATCGAATCCTGTTTCATCAATATAAACAGGTGCTAAGTGCTTTAAACTATTAAAATTTTTCAGAAATAAGGCTACTTTTTCTGGGTCTTGTTCATAGTAGGTGTGATTCTTTTTTTTCGAGTGTAGCCCATAGCTTTAAGAGCATAGTGAATGGTAGTTGGGTACCAGCCAAATTCAGAGGCTATTTCAGTCAAATAAGCGTCTGGATTGTCAGTAAGATAGTTTTTAAGTCTATCTCTATCAACCTTTCTTGGTTTTGTTCCTTTTACTTGATGGTTTAGCTCTCCTGTTTTCTCTTTTAGCTTTAGCCAGCCATAAATGGTATTACGTGAGATTTGGAAAATGTGTGATGCTTCTGTTATACTACCTGTTCGCTCACAATAAGAGGGAACTTTTCTACGAAAATCTATTGAATATGCCATAAGAAGGTTATACCACATCATGTACTATTTTTGGTTCATTTTACTATATAAGGGTTTCTACCTCTATTTGCTATCTTGAACATCAAAAAAAGAGGGGATTCCCCTCCTTAGGAATTTAATTCTGCCAAGTCATCTAGATACTGGTTGTTAATGACTGCCAAGATATAGGAATCTGCTTTCAAGAGGTCATTAGGACCAAACTGGACATCCAAGGGTGAATTTTCTTGTTCACGAAATCCTAGGACATTGAGGTTGTATTTACCACGTAGATCCAGCTGGCTTAGGCTTTGACCTGCCCAAACACTCGGAATTTTCATCTCCACGATAGACACATTTTTATCCAGTTGAAAGACATCAACATTGTTATGAAAGAGAATGGTCTGCGCTAGGGACTGCCCCATTTCATACTCTGGTGAGATCACTGAGTCGGCACCGATTTTTTCCAGCACTTTCTTAGCTGTCTGGCTTTTGACCTTGGCAATAACCCTTGGTACCCCCAAACTCTTACAGTGCATGACTGCAAGCACACTCGATTCCAGATTTTCCCCTGTTGCCACTACAACCGTATCACAGGTATCAATTCCTGCAGTTCTGAGGAGTTCCTCATCTGTAATATCGCCAACAACTCCACGCGCCAAAACTGGCTCAAACTGATTGATGTGCTCGGCGTGGTCATCGATGGCAATGATATTCATATCTTGCTTGGCTAGGGCCATTAGGACACTACTCCCGAAATCCCCAAACCTAAAATTCCAATCGTACGATCTGACATAGTTCTTCCTTTCTTATCCAATACTAATATCTGCTTTCATATACTGAATCAAATCTTTCTTATCAGGCTGGTAATCCGCTAGACTAACCAACAAGGTCAAGGGACCGATACGGCCAATAAACATGAGCACCATGACAATGCTGAGAGCTAGCTTGCCCAGTTCTGGCGTCAGATTTGCCGTTACCCCAACTGTCGCAAGAGCTGAAATGGTCTCAAACATGAGGTAGATAAATCGCGGTGTTCCTTCTGCCGTAATTCCCAGCAACATCAAGCCCAACAAGAAGGTCATCAAAAAGATAATAAAGACACTAAAGGATTTTTGGACTGTGCGAGCCTCAATGGTTCTCTGCGCAACATTGGCATGAGGTAAGCCCAGCAATTCACTACGTGCAAAGACCAGTAAGACGAAGAAAGTCGTAATCTTGAGCCCCCCAGCCGTTCCTCCAGGCGCCCCACCCAAAAACATCTGTAGGATATAGATAAACAAGGTCACAGGCCGAGCTTGGGTATAGTCAATAGAAGCAAAGCCAGCCGTTCTCATGCTGACGGTTTGGAAAAAGCTAACCAGCACTTTCTCTGGAACACTGAGATTGCCAATGGTTCCTGGATTGTGCCACTCCGTAAAGAGTGTGGATACTGTCCCAAACAGCAAAATTCCTGCAGTCAAGAAGAGGACCAACTTGGTGTGGAAACGCAGACGGCGTTTTTTCTTCTTGTCAAACTGGGTTGCCAAGTCAAACCAGACCATAAAGCCAAGACCACCTGTGATAATCAAGCCAGCAATGACCAGATTGATCAAGGGATCCGTCTGAAAAGCCACTAAACTGCTACTGCCGAAATTATCAAAACCAGCATTACAAAAGGCTGAAATAGCTAAAAAGATAGAGGTGAAAATGCCTCGTCCCCAGCCAAACTCAGGAATAAAACGGAAACTTAGTAGAAAGGCACCCAAACCCTCCACCAGAAAAGTCGTCAAAAAGATGGACCGCATAAAGGCCTTCAGCGAGCGAGTCTCCCCATAACTAAAGCTCTCCTGAATGGTTTCACGACTGCGAAGACTAAGCTTTTGCTTCCCCTGAATGTAAAAGACCCCGATAAAGGTCATGAGCCCAGACCACCGATCTGTATCAAGAGCATACAAATCAACTGACCCCAGACATTATAGGTAGTAGCCACTGGTTGCGTAAAAAGGCCAGTCACACAGACCATAGACACCGTCGTAAAAAGATGGTCAAAATAAGTAGCCTGCGAACCACTTGCCTGAACAAAAGGTAAACTCAAAAGAAGAGAGCCTATAAAAATAACTCCAGCGAAACTCAGAAAAATCCGACGAGCTGGCGAAAGTCCGCCCAAGGCTCTTTCAATTTTTTTAACAAATAATTTGAATAACATACATCCATTGTACCATAAAAAGAAGGAGAGTAGCTATATCTGAGAAGTTATCTCAAGGCAGAGTTCCAAGGCCTTCTCGAAAGCTTCTGAACCCCAGTCACGACTGTCGTACTGGTCCAAGTCTGCTAAGGAATCAGCTGTGAACAACAACTCTCCCCAGAGAACCCCACGCAGCTGAGCTACTGCCGCAAGCGCAGAACACTCCATCTCCACAACAGCACAGCCTTCTTCCTTACGATAAGACACCTTTTCAGCCGTTTCTCGGTAAAAACCGTCTGTCGTCCAGGTCATGACTTCTTCATAAGGAATCCCTCTGGCTTCCAAAACCTGCTCAATGGCAGTAATAGCCTCTGGCTGCATTTCCATATAACGAGAAGCTGCCACATAGTGATAACTAGCTCCTTCATCTCGCAGAGCCCGAACAGGTACTAGAAAGGCATTTTCCTCTATATCAGCTAGGACACCACAGGTCCCAGTCGAGATAATCTGCTCCACACCATAGCCAATCAACCAATCCATAAACTGGGCTGCTGGAGCTGAACCGACAGGAGACTGAGCCAGACAAATCTCCTCGCCCTTGTAATTGATAACATAGACTGGATAGGACTTAGTAGCAGAAACAAATTCGCCAACACAGTCCGCCCCTACTTCCCTTGCATAGCGGTCAATCTCCTCACCTAAAAAAGCATAGACACACTTCTTGGGCAAGTGCAAGTCCAGCCCCTCGTGATTAGGCATGATGACCGCCTGAGGGTTGTCATCAAACTCTAAAATAGGAATCGCATGTTTCTGAATCATAACCTACCTCCTCTAATTTGTACTATTGTATCAAAAGCAGACAGAGTGTCAAGTAGGGGGCTGATAACTTGAGTCAGTAAACAAAGACGGGTAGCCTAACAATTGTAACTTTGAAAGCTACAATTGTAAAATCACTCGTAATATATCAATCTATCACCGATATAAAAAGGATAACATTTCTCTTAAAATGCTATCCTTTTTTGTTTATCCTCGTCCACCAGGGGCTGGACCGCCAGGACCACCATTTCCTTGAGGACCTCCATTCGGACCTCCGCCTCCAGGCATAGAATTGACAATATCTGTTTGTTTTTCGCCGTTGATGTAGATATCCCCACCTGTATAGGTTGCTGTTCCATCAAAATCAAAACCTGTTTGACCAATCATTTTAATGCTTCCGCCTGTGACAGTGATATTGCCGTTTGAATCAATTGGATCTGTATCCCCTTGACCGACTTCTACAGTTAGATTACCCCCTGTCATGGTAAAGTAAATATCACTTTGCTGGGCATTTTTATTGGCTGCATTGACCCCATCATCTGTCGAGTAGACATTGATGTCGCCACCATTAATCGTAATGGTTTTCCCCTTCAATTCCTTCTGTGGAATTCTTGACTGTGTAAGTACCACTATCAATCACTAGATTTCCAGAAGCGTGAATGCCATCCTCACCTGCTGTGACTGTTATGGTATTGTTCGCCAAATACATATTTCCGACAGTCATATCGTCATCATTGTCAACTTTGATACCATCTTCCTTGGCATCGATCGTCATGGTCGCACCAGTAACATTAAGTTCATCATTGACATTAAAGGCATCGCCAACTGATGTGATGTTAAAGGTTCCACCTGTGATGTGGAGGGTGTCGTTGACCTTGATCGCATTGCTTTTCTTGCCATCTACATTGAGAGTTCCTGAGCCATTGATGGTCAAATCAACCTTAGAAAAGAGAGCGGCATTTGCCTTTTCATCACTGTTAGAGCTTGAGTCAGAGAGACTGTTGGTGGTCCCCTCTGCTAGAGTGAAGTAGACATGACCTGCGCTTGTAGCCGAAATAGCCGCATCTGTGTTGGTCATGGTCGCGCCTTTTAGGACTAGGTGAACATCTGCAGACTTACCTGCCTCGACCTTGATCTGTACTCCGTCAGACTGACCTGAAATCACATAGGTTCCAGATTTTGTGATGGTCACTGTTGAATCAGATACTGTCACACCGTCTCCAGAGATGTTCGCAGACGAGCTAGATAGCTCAATCTTAGAAGCTGTACTTTCATCATAAGAAGTATCATAGTCCTTTTCTGTAAAGTAAGAAGATTGACTGTTTTTAGTTAAAGTTGTAATAGCAGTGGTATCTGCCGCTGCAGTTGTACTTGACTTGGTCGTTGACTGCCCACAAGCTGCCATCAAGGTCAGAGCTGTTAAACTGGTTAAGATTAGATTCCATTTTTTTGATTTCATACCTTTTTCCTCGCCTTCCTTTAGCTTGAGCTTAGTTTACAGGGAAAGTCTAAAAGAAATCTGAACTTTTTCTGAAAGTTTTCTTAAGTTCAGTTTCAGTTAAGGTATCTTTAACAAAAGTTTTAGAAAAATCCCCTAAACTAATTGCAAGCAAGTCCAACTTACCCAGACACGTATCTTCCAAGAAGATAGGATACTAAAATGATAAAGGAGACAGGATTTATGAAACCAATTGAAACCAGCTTTAAACGAATTGAAACCAAATATGTCGTTGCCAAGGGTGACTTGGCTAATTTAATAGAGGACTTAAAAATATACCTTGTAGAGGATGATTATCCAACTTCGACCATTTCCAACATCTACTTTGATACAGAGCAATTTGATATGATTCAAGACGATGGCCAAGCTACCAAGCACAAAGAAAAGATTCGGATGCGAACCTATCTCAGTCAAGTCCAGCCTGATAGTCAGGTGTTTTTAGAAATCAAATCCAAGGACAGAACTGGTGTCGGACGAAAATATCGTCTCTTGTCGACTCCCCAGTCTATCACCCAGTTTATGACCAAAGGACAGCTGGATAGCAGCATCAAGGACCAAATGATGATTGAAAAATCCAGCAACTCCAAGAGGAATATCAGCAAGCCATCATCCCTCGTATGTATATCTACTACGACCGCTTTTCTCTCAAGGAAAAGAAAGAAATTAGCGGATTTCCCTACAATAAAATTCGTGTCACCATTGACCAAAATCTAACCTATCGTGATGAGAATGTCAGTTTATTTTCAGGAAAGGACGGCTTCCCTCTACTAAACGAGGATATTGTCATCATGGAAATCAAAGCACCGGGCAGAAAACCCCAATGGCTACAAGATATTCTCGACCAATATGGACTGGTAGAGCAGAAATTTTCAAAATACAGCTGCGCCTACCACAAGTCTCAAGGGCTGGACTATAGCCCACGACCAAGCACAGAAAGTGTAGGTACTACTTATGTCTAATCTTTTTAATTCTATTTTCAACGATACAACTGCCACTGCCAATCCTATCCAGCTCTTTCTGGCTCTCTTGGTCAGCCTGATTTTAGGTTTGGCGCTGACATGGGCTTACAAACACCGTACCCTCTATACACGGGAATTCGCTGTTAGTTTAACCCTACTCCCCTGCTTGATGACCTTGGTCATCTTTCTGGTAAATGGTAGCCTAGGAACCTCTATCGCCGTTGCAGGAACCTTTAGCCTCATTCGTTTCCGTTCAGCCACCAGTGGCTCACGGGAACTAATTGCTATCTTCCTTGCTATGATTATTGGGCTGGCGGCAGGGACAGGCTACCTAGTTTTAGCGATTCTCTTCACTGTCTTTATCTTAGCAGTATGGCTTCTTTTAGAGAAGCAACAAAGCAAGAGCAACCACCAACGTCGCAGACTATTAACCATCACAATTGCCAACCAAGAAAATCAACTTCAACTATCCAATCTGGGCTATCACAATTCTGTACTGAGTTAGACCTCATCTCCATTGATACCAGCAATGATGGAGAACAAGTCACCACTGTCTATGAAGTGGATTTCAAGGCTCAAACCGATGACTTCCAAATCATCCATTACCTCACTAAAGAACAGAATACTTACCAGGTTTCCCTGACCAAAAATGCCAAGAAGAGAAAGAATTTGTAGAACTTCTAGCGTAAGACCTAGCAAAAAGCTAGGTAAACACTCAATTGCAAGAAGAAAAAATTAACCTGATTTATGATAAAAGGCATCCTATCAACGTTTTTTAAACACTTGATAGGATGCCTTTTACTAAGTTTAGCAACTTTTCGCCCAATCACTTTATTTCACAGGTATCTCCTTAATCACGCGCGCAGGATTGCCAGCTAGGACAACATTGTCTCCGAAGGACTTGGTAATCACAGCCCCTGCTCCAGCAACAACATTATTACCCAATGTCACTCCAGGAAGGACAATAACACCACCTCCAGCCCAGAAATTGTCTCCGATAGTGATGGGTTTTCCGTATTCGACCCCTGAATTTCGTTCCTGCGGATCTAGTGGATGGAGGGGAGTCAAGAACTGACAGTTGGGGCCAATCATAGCATTGTCTCCGATACGAATAGGACAGACATCCAGCATGGTCAAGTTCCAATTAGAATAAAAATTTTCCCCTAGATGGATATTAACACCATAATCCACTACTAATCGTGGATTGATATAGAGATTTTTCCCAGTCGAACCAAACCAAGTCTTGATAATCTCCGCCCCCTTCAAGGGCTCTTCTTCCTTGTTAAAAGCAGCCTGTTTTTGACGAGAAGCTTGAGCCAAGGTCCGCAACTCAGGATCAAACGGATGATAGGGTTCTCCTGCAATCATTTTCTGGTATTCACTGGTCATTGTATTCTTCTCCTTATTCCCTACTATCATATCAAATTTTCTATATATCCGACTAGGATAAGAAGTGCTTTCTACAGTTTATACTCTGGTTTTCATCACATACGGTCTATCTTGCTAAGCGAATACGGGTCACGATTCCGTCTGGGTCTGTGATTTCCAGCTGGCTAGATGTCAGCCACTTGATTAGTGCATCAACTTCTTGTGCTCGCTGGACAATCGTTAACAATTCTTCTTTATGTGCGACTTCAATGACATAAAAGGCTAAGCCTGGCAAGCCTTGCTTACGCGGAGCCAGATCTTTTCCTCCCCATTCGTTGACTGCTAAATGATGATGGTAGTCTCCAGCTGCAATCCAACTAGCGCTAGGCACACTGAATTTATCCTCTAGTCCTAAGACCTTTTGATAAAACTGGCTGGACTTTTTACTATCCTTGACGGAAAGATGAATATGCCCCATTCTCGTACCTTCTGCTAGGATAAAGGGCTCTACTCTTTCTCCCAACTCATAGATGTCCTGCGCCGCAAGGGCCTCCGTCACCCCGATAATACGACCGTCTTCTCGAATATCCCATGTGGAAACAGGTTTATCTCGATAGAGTTCAATGCCATTTCCCTCCAAATCCTCTAAGTAAAGGGCCTCACTGTAACCATGGTCTGCACCACCGACAAGAGGAATCTGCAAATCCGTCAGGTGTTTCAAGACATCAGCCAAAGCCTTTCGTGTCGGCAAGAGAATAGCCAGATGATAAAGGCCATAATGTTCCCTTCCTTGTCCCTCTTCTTGTGCTTGAATCAGCTGTACCAAGGCTTTTCCACCAAGTCCTAGAATGGACTCTGTCTCAGTTTGAGATAAGATTTCTAAACCAAGCACTTGCTGATAAAAGGCTGTTTGACTTGCCAAATCCTTTACATTTAAAACTGCCTCTGCTAAATAAATGTGGCTCTTATATTCATAGGTCATAAATGATCCTCTTCTTATTGTAATATTTGTTATTACAACTATTATATAATTTCCATCAAGAAAGTCAAGCCAGACAACTCAAAAACAAAGCCATTTCAGGATAAGATAGCGTAAATCTTTCCATAATAAAACGCATATTATCAAACTTTTCAGTACCTGACAATATGCGTTATTTTAATTTTAAAGACTTTTTGCCCAGCTTTTTTTATTTCACAACAAGCTCATAACGTGTCTTACTAGTGAAGGTTTGACCGGCTTTAAGAATGACTTGGTCTTTGAGATCACTGTGAATGGCATCTGGTAAAGCTTGCGCTTCAAGGGCAATCCCATTGTGCTGTACCATTGGCTGACCTCTTATGATGACACTTTCATCCACAAAGTTTGCTGTGTAGACTACAAAGCAAGGAGCCTCTGTCTTGAAGAGCAGGAAGCGACCTGAGTTTTGGTCATAAAGGAATCCAGCATTGTCATGACCTGCAGGAAGGGCAAATGGATGATCCAAACCAGATACCAGCTGGATTTGCTCATCTTCTTCTGCAAAGATATCCTTCAACAAAGCACCATTGTAGATGTGTTTGACCACATCACGAGTAGCATCTGGAGTTTTGGCAGGAACACCGTCGGGAGCGATTGGGTAAATGCCCTCTGTGTTTAGTTGGAAGACATGACGGTCAATCGTCTGCGTGAAATCACCAGACAAGTTGAAATAGCTGTGGTTAGTTGGATTGACCAGCGTATCCTGATCTGTCGTTACCTTGTAGCTAATTTCATAGGCACCAGTTTCTTCCAAGTGATAGCTGATCCAGATTTTGAGATTGCCAGGAAATCCTCCTGTTCCATCTGTACGCTCTGTGTAGAGAGTCAAGCCATGATCGCTTACTTCTTCAACTTCAAACAAGCTAGAATCCCAACCAGTTGAACCACTGTGATTACAGTTACTAGCATTATTAACCTCAAGGTCATAGGTCTTGCCATTGAGCTCAAATGTCGCGCCTGCAATACGGCCTGCTACAGGACCTACGCTAGCTCCATGCTTGGGACTATTGCCTACATAGCTATCAAAGTCATCAAATCCCAAAATAACATTGGCAAAATTTCCATCTTTGTCAGGCGTGACATAGCGCAAGATGGTCGCACCATAAGTCATAACCTCAAGCTGGTAGCCACCGTCTGTCTCAAAGCGATAGGCCAAGACATCCTTGCCCTCAACATTTCCAAATACACGCTCTGTATATGCTTTCATTCTCTTCTCCTTTTGCTATTTCTCTCAAGCAAACAAACCATAGAAAGCGCCTTGACAATCTATGGTTTGCCTGATGATATACAAATCCTCTTGTCAAGAATTCATAAACACTGTCTTACTTTTGATATTCGTGGATGATCACACCTTGTACCACACGGTTTACGGTACCAGTAGGAGACGGCGTATCTGGTTTATTTTCTACCTTAAGTGAAGTCAATAGGGCAAAGAGTTGGGCATAAACGATGTAAGGGAAGACACGGTAAATATCGTTCAAGACACCACCACAGCCAAGGGCTACTTCTTTGACATTTTCAAGACCAAAGGCTTGATCACTCAAGAGCACAACACGACGAGCAATCTGGTCACCAGCCACTTCACGAACCAAGTCCAAATCGTACTTGCGAGTGTAGTCTGTCGTTGTACCAAATACCAAAACAACTGTATCTTCGTTGATCAATGATTTTGGACCGTGACGGAAGCCAACTGGGCTTTCATACATGGTCGCAACTTGACCAGCTGTTAATTCCAAAATCTTGAGCTGAGCTTCATGAGCAAGTCCAAAGAAAGGACCCGCACCAAGGTAGATGACACGGTTAAAGTCTAAATCAACAAGCTCTTTGACATCTTCTGCATTGTCTAAAACTTTACGTGCAAGACTAGATACAACTTCAAAACGTTCAGCTTTCACAGCAAATTCTGTAGGATCAAAGACCAAGAGAGCTGTTAGCATCATAGAGGTAAAGCTAGAAGTCATGGCAAAGCCAGCATCATTAGAGACAGCTGGCTGCAAAAGTAAGAGATTGCGGTCATCTCCATGAGCTTGAAGAGCCAATTTACCATCTGCTGCGCAAGTAATCGTCACTTGATAAAGCTCATCCACCAAGACTTTGGCCAAATCAACAGTAGCCACACTTTCAGGTGAGTTCCCACTACGAGCAAAAGATACAAGGACAGTCGCCACATCTTTTTTCAAATAAGTTTCTGGATTGGCAACAATATCTGTGGTCGCAATAGCATTGAAATTCCATTTGCGTTCATCGTAGACTTCCTTAAAGTAAGGTACCAAGGTATCTCCCACATAAGCAGAAGTCCCAGCACCTGTCAAGATAACCTTGATATAGTCATGTTTATCAGCAATTCCTTGTAGAAAGGCTGCAATTTCTTCACGTTTTGCTTGATAAGATTCAAAAGCTTCTTTCCATACATCAGGTTGTTGGTAGATTTCACGTGTAGTGATTTCTGCACCCAATTCAATCAAGTCTTCTTTTGTATAATGTAACATCGATTCCCTCTTTTTCTATTAAATATGGGAATGGGAGTAAGCCCCATTCCCATGTATATTCTATATAAAATGCTCTAACGATTTTCACGTTGTCACATCGTATACTCAATGAAAATCAAAGAGCAAACTAGGAAACTAGCCGCAGGTTGCTCAAAGCACTGCTTTGAGGTTGCAGATAAAACTGACGAAGTCAGCTCAAAACACTGTTTTGAGGTTGTGGATAAAACTGACAAAGTCAGTAATCATACCTACGGCAAGGCTATACTAGTATGGTTTAAAGAGATTTTCGAAGAGTATTATTCATCTTCGTCATCATCGAAGCCCGCTAACAGGTCATTGACTTTCACAATGCTTTCTGCAGCACGGCTCTTGTAGTCCGCATCTGCGCCTGTAAGGCTCGCATTGATAAATTCAATCACCATTGGAAGATTCATTCCTGCATAAAGTTCGATGTCGCGACCTTCCATAATCAAACGGCTTACCACGTTACATGGTGTTCCACCAAGAAGATCCGCAAAGACTAGGAAATCATCCAATCCTTCAATAGCAGCTTCAAATTTTGCGGTAAAGTCTTCTGGGCCATCTTCTGGAAGAAGAGCCACTGTATGAATATTGTCTTGTGGACCCATGATCATTTCAGTGCTACCTTTAAGTTCTTCACAGAAGCGACCATGACTCACCAAAATTAATGATTTAGCCATAAATTATGCGCCCATTCCAAGTACAAATTTACCAAAAGGCAGAAAGAGCCAAAAGCAAGTACGATAATAATACCGATAGCTTTAGTAGAGTTCATACCTTTCTTACCAAGCAACCAGAAGATAAAGGCAGTAAAGATTGCTGGAAGCAAGCGTGGGAAGATTTGGTTCAAGATGTCTTGGAAGTCAATCATCTTCTCACCGATTGCCCATTTGTAAGAAATTTCAAAGTTGATCATTGTTGCTACAAGAGCACCCATCATGAAGACACCAAGTACAGATGCAGCGTCAATCAAAGCTGTCAAAGTACTTTGCATGTTGTTGATCAGGTTAACCCCTTCTTTGTAAGCAAATTCCAACTGTTTCCAACGGAAGATGTCATACGCTACTGCAACTGCAATCCAAAGGAAGATACCCCATGGTTGGCCAGCGATAGCCATAGTTGCTGCGATAGAACCCATGATAGCAGGTACAAGTGAACCAAAGATAGTATCTCCAAGAGGAGCGAATGGTCCCATCAAACCTGTCTTGATACCGTTAACGGCATCTTTTGAACCTACACCATCTTTTTCTTCCATGGCAAGATCAAAACCAGCGATAATTGTATGGAAGAATGGTGAAGTATTGAAGAATTGAGTATGAACTTTCATCATTTCTTTCAATTCAGGAGTTCCATCCCCATACATTTTACGCAATTGAGGCAAGATCATGTAAAGGTAACCAGAAGCTTGCATACGTTCGTAGTTCCAACCCAATTGGAAAGTAAACAAGCTACGTTTGTTGATTTGATTAAAATCTTCTTTTGTAAGTTTGTAATTAGAATTCGTCATCTTCGATTTCCCCACTTTCTGATGGTGTAGAAGGTGCTACCACAGCTACTTTTTGGCTATTTTTGAAGTGAAGCACTGCAAGGAAGATACCTACGATAGAGATACCAATCATAGACAAACCTTTAAAGTTGTTGACAAAAGCAATTTTTTCAGCAACATCTTTAGGTAGAGTACCTAAGATACCAGCAACAGCGCCACCAAGACCTGTTACGTATGAGTAAAGAACAGTCAACATAGCTGTCAAACCAAATCCCATAGCAAGGTAGTGAAGGTTACGTTTAACTGGAAGGTAACGAAGCAAGATTGCAAATCCAAGACCTGGAAGCATACGTCCTGCAAGTGTCAAACCATCTGCAACCCATTTGTAGGCTTCAACAAAGTCTACGACTGATTGTACAAAGGCACCACCAAAGGCAAGAGCGAAGAAGACTGGAAGGGCACGAGATAGAGCCCAAGGAATCGCACCAAGTAGGTAGTTGCGTTCAATACCTTTGTAGTCAAAGCGTTCGATTGCAGCATCCACACGGTGAGCGAAGAAAGTAGTTGTCATACGTCCAAGAACGTCGAAGTAAGTCAAGAGAGCTGCTACTGGCACAGCGATTGTTGTAATCGCAAGTGCTGTATCAATTCCTTGTGAAACAGAGAAGGCTGTCGCAAGAACCGCACCAGAAGTTGCGTCGATACGAGAAGCACCACCGAAGGTACCAACCCCAAGAACGAACAGTTGCAAGTTACCACCGATAAGCAGACCAGTAGTCACATCTCCCATGATTAAACCAGTAATGAAACCAGCAAATACAGGGGAACCTGCAGATGAAACGATCGTCAACTCATCACAGATTTGATAAGCTGAGTACAAAGTGAGAAGTAAAATTTGCCACCATTGTATCATAACAATGACCTCCTAAAAATTTTTTCCTATTTTAATAAGCTCAAAAAGTCTGAAACTGGATCATTTGGAACCATTTGAGCAGTAAGTTTAACACCTTTTTCTGCCAGTTTGTGGAAGTCTTCCACATCCTTATCCACTACGTTGATAGAACGTGTGATGGCGCGAGTTTCTGGTGTTTGAGACATATTCCCAACATTGAGAGTTTCAAGTGGTACACCTGCTTCTACCAAACCAAGGAAACGGTCTGGTTTACGAGCCACGATAAAGAGACGTTGGCTATCGTATTTACCAGCAAGAATATTGGCTGCCGCTTTCTCAATTGGCAAAATACTCAATTTCACACCTGGTGGTGTCGCAAGTTTCAATCCACTCTTTTCAACGTCGTTGTTGACAACTTCGTCATCTACAACCATAATACGTGAAACATTTAGTTTCCCAGCCCAAAGATTGGCTACTTGTCCGTGGATCAAACGTCCATCGATACGGCATCCTACAATTGTCATAAGTTTTCCCCCTTTATGTGTTTTAGTGTAGGTTTACGAGTTAAATGAATCTCTTCTTTATATTCACCTTCTGTTTCAAAGATAATGATGCGGTTGGCACCTTCCTTGAGATAGCTATGAGGAATATAAAGCGAGAGGGTTGGGCCGACGTTCCAAAAACGTCCTAGATTCTGCCCATTGACAAAGGCAACTCCCTTACCAAACTCAGACAAGTCTAGGTAAGTATCTTTTGGCTCTTGGACTGTAAAGTCATAAGCGTAAAAGGCTGGTTGTCCTTCTGTCCATCCTTTTGAAAAATCAATTTTCTCAGGATTATCTAGTGGGAGTGGATAGTGTTTCCAGTTTAGTAAGAAGTGCAAATCCTTACAAACCCCTGTCCGAATTCCCTTACGTTGCGTATCCGCTAAGAACTTGTGCCCATAGTTGACACGCCCCATATTTCTACCAAGATATCCAGTCTAGATAGCGCTTTCTTTTGACCTTGATAAAAAATATCTTCCCCAATCTCGGTTTGATATTGGGTTTCAACCCACTGACCATCGATATAAAGCTGAGCCCTATCCCGACCATCAATGATACGAAGTCTTTCTTCTTCTGCATCCCAGTTTGTTTCTGTTCGATAGAGTAGATAGCCATAACTTTGTCCCAACTCCTCCATCTTTTGAGGATAAAGGCTTTCTACTGGACTAGATAAGCTATCCAAGGTTTCAAACAAGGAAACTTTTTCAACTAGTGGAATAGCATTCACTTTCATACTTTCCTTATAGAGCGGTTCCAACTGCGGATACTCTGGAAAATGTGTTGCCATCATCTTCTTGACTGCCAAGTACTTAGCCGTTGGATTTCCTTCTTCATCCAGAAGGGCATCGTAATCATATGATGTGACTTGTGGCAAGTCCAAGGTCCCTCGAGCCGAGCAACCATTCATGAAGCCAAAGTTTGTACCACCATGGAACATGTAGAGATTGATGGAGCCTTGTTCCAAAACCTCTCGAACTGCATCTGCTAATTCTTTTGGATCCCGTGTGATAATCGGTTCTTTCCAACGGTTGAACCAGCCATCCCAGAACTCCATACACATGAGTGGCCATTTCTTGCCATGCTCATCAAAGAATTCCTGCATCTGTGAAAAGTTGTAAGGTGCCTTAGAACCAAAGTTGCCTGTTACAAAGAGGTCATCTTCAATTAAGGTTCCCGCTTTCAGAGTAGCTCTCCAAGGCCCATCTGATGTAAAGAGGGGACAGGTTACGCCACGATCTTCCATCAACTGCCGAATGGCTCTCAGATAAGCCTTATCTTCTCCGTAAGAACCATACTCATTTTCAACCTGCATCATGAGGATATTGCCACCATTGTCCAATAAATGTGGAACCAATCTTGGCAATAATTGATCATAGTAATGACCAACTGCCTCGATATATGCTGGGTCGGATGAGCGAATTCGCATATTCTTGGTTAAAAGCCAAGCTGGTAAGCCACCGAATTCCCACTCCGCACAGATAAATGGTGACGGACGTACAATAGCATAGAGGCCTAAATCTTGTGCTGTTTGGAGAAATCTCTCCAAACCCAGAGCTCCTTCAAAGTTAAACTCACCTTCACGAGTTTCATGTAAATTCCAAGCTACATAAGTCTCTACCGTATTAAAACCAAGGGCTTTCAAGTTGTAGAGCGAATGATACCAATCTTCTGGAGGAATCCTAAAATAATGAATGGCGCCGGACAAAATCTTGAACGGTTCCCCATCTAAATAGAAATCGTCCCTAATCTCAAATCGTGTCATTTTACTACCTTCTGACAATTAAAGTTCACGCTTTCATTTGTTGATATAGTAAATATATCTCAATATCCTGCATTTGTCAATAGGTTTTCACAATTTTTTTCATTTTTAACTAACTTTTACACAAAAAACTTATAAAAGTCTCTAATTTATAACAATAGTATCCTTTAAAACCATGTATAAAAATGTATGTTTTTCTATTAATTTCGATGTAAATTAACCTTATACCCTATTATTCTAATTTTTTTATTCAAAACTCTACTATTCTTTTCAATTTTATGGTAAAATTTTTAGTGGAAAAGGAAAATCGAGGTGAAAACATGGCAATTCCAAAGTATCAATATATTAAAGATGAGTTAAAGAACAAAATCATTTCTGGTCAATTTGCCAGTGGAGATAAATTCTACACTGAAGCTGAATTGATTGCAATGTATGATGTAAGTTCTATAACCGTTGTCCGCGCCTTAAACGATCTTGCCAAAGATGGCTATATTGTCCGTCAACAAGGAAAGGGTACATTCGTTTCACGCGCGCGCAAACATAAACTCGTGGAGTTTTCAGATGTAGAAGTTTTTGAAACTAAAGATGATAAAGTTACTGTCCTTTCTATTGAGCGCGGTAATAAATTAAACTACTTAGAAAAACTTGGACTACGTGGTGACCAGTTCTACTACAAGATTGAACGCGTACGCGAAACGAATGGTGTTGTATACATCTACCACACATCTTACATTCCAGAACAATACATCAACGCAAATTATCCAAATCTTGAATATTATAGTTCTATCTATAACCGTTTCAAATCAGATTACCACATTCACATGAATGATGAACATTTTGAAGAAATCAATGAAATAACATTTCCAACTCCAGAACATGCGGCTTCGGCCCTCGGAGTCGATGAGCAATTCCCAACAGTTTTACAAACCAAGACTACTAGGCTAGAGTCTACTGGACAAGTTCTCGCATACAGCGAAACTTATAAACGAGCGGATTATTACAAAATCAAATTCATTTCATGTGACCGTGATCATTAAGAAGAAGGCCTGAACTGCACCCCAAAAGTTAGACAGAAAAAATCTAACTTTTGGGGTATTTTTATTATGAAATTAACTTATGATGATAAAGTTCAGATCTATGAACTTAGAAAACAAGGATATAGCTTAGAGAAGCTTTCAAATAAATTTGGGATAAACAATTCTAATCTTAGGTACATGATTAAATTGATTGATCGTTACGGAATAGAGTTCGTCAAAAAAGGAAAAAATCGTTACTATTCTCCTCGTTTAAAACAAGAAATGATTGATAAAGTCCTACATGAAAATTGGTCTCAAGATAGAGTTTCTCTCGAATATGCTCTCCCAAATCGTGGTATGCTTCCAAATTGGATGGCACAATACAAGAAAAACGGGTATACTATTGTTGAGAAAACAAAAGGGAGACCATCTAAAATGGGACGTAAACCAAAGAAGAAAACCGAAGAGATGACAGAGTTAGAACGCCTTCAAGCAGAAAATGAGTACCTGAGAGCGGAGAATGCCATCCTAAAAAAGTTGAGAGAACTCCGATTGAAGGAGAAAAAAGAGAAAGAAGAAAGACAGAAATTGTTCAAGAATTAATGACTGAGTTTTCGTTAGATATTCTTCTAAAAGCCATTAAACTAGCTCGTTCGACCTACTACTATCATTTGAAACAGCTAGACAAACCAGATAAGGATCAAAAGCTTAAAACTGAAATTCAAGCTATTTTTACCGAACACAAAGGAAATTACGGATATCGTCGGATTCATTTAGAATTAAGAAATCGTGGTTATGTGGTCAATCATAAAAGAGTTCAACGCTTGATGAAAGTGCTCAATTTACAAGCTAGAATCCGCAAGAAACGCAAGTATTCTTCTCATAAAGGAGATGTTGGCAAGAAAGCAGACAACCTTATTCAACGCCAATTTGAAGCAGCTAAACCAATGGAAAAGTGCTACACAGATGTGACAGAATTTGCCATTCCAGCAAGCGCTCAAAAGCTTTACTTATCTCCAGTTTTAGATGGTTTTAACAGCGAAATCATCGCTTATAATCTTTCTTGTTCGCCTAATTTAGAACAAGTAAAAACGATGTTGGAACAGGCATTTACAGAGAAATACTATGAAAATACCATTTTACACAGCGACCAAGGTTGGCAATACCAACACGATTTTTATCATCGATTCCTAGAGAGTAAGGGAATTCAAGCATCCATGTCACGTAAGGGTAACAGTCCAGACAATGGCATGATGGAATCCTTCTTTGGGATTCTGAAATCGGAAATGTTTTATGGTTATGAGAAGTCATTTCAGTCGCTTAAGCAATTGGAACAAGCTATTGTAGACTATATTGATTACTACAACAATAAACGAATTAAGGTAAAACTAAAAGGACTTAGCCCTGTGCAATACAGAACTAAATCCTTTGGATAAATTAATTATCTAACTTTTGGGGTGCAGTTCAGTTCCACAATTGGAAATCTCTAGCTTTTTTGTAGTCGAGAACTATTTTGTCTCAGGCTCTTATATTTTAATTAATCACCCAGTCCTAGACGTTCAAAGATATCATCCACTCGTTTGGTGTAGTAAAGAGGATTAAAGATTTCGTCGATTTCTTCTTGTGTGAGTCGTGATGTTACTTCTGGATCTGCCTCAAGAAGTGGTTTAAAATCTACTTGGTTGTCCCAAGAGTAGGCTGTTTTTGGTTGTACCAAATCATAGGCTTGCTCACGGGTCATCCCTTTTTCAATCAAGGTCAACATAGCACGTTGGCTGAAGATAAGACCGAAAGTTGAGTTCATGTTGCGGATCATGTTTTCTGGGAAGACCGTCAAGTTCTTGACGATATTTCCAAAACGGTTGAGCATGTAGTCAATCAAAATGGTCGTATCTGGTGTGATGATACGCTCAGCTGATGAGTGAGAGATGTCACGTTCGTGCCAGAGAGCCACGTTCTCATAGGCTGTCACCATGTGACCACGAATAACACGCGCCAGACCTGTCATGTTTTCAGAACCGATAGGATTGCGTTTGTGAGGCATTGCTGAAGACCCTTTTTGCCCTTTGGCAAAGAATTCTTCTACTTCGCGTTGTTCTGATTTTTGCAAACCACGAATCTCCGTTGCCATACGCTCGATTGAAGTCGCTATGCTGGCAAGAACCGCAAAGTACTCAGCGTGAAGGTCACGAGGAAGCACCTGTGTAGAGATTTCTTGGGCACGGATACCCAACTTGTCGCAGACATATTGCTCTACGAATGGTGGGATGTTGGCAAAGTTCCCAACCGCACCAGAAATCTTACCAGCTTCCACTCCAGCAGCCGCATGCTCGAAACGCTCGATGTTGCGTTTCATTTCGCTATACCAAGTTGCCAATTTAAGACCAAAAGTTGTCGGCTCAGCGTGCACACCGTGTGTACGACCCATCATGATGGTGAACTTGTGCTCCTTAGCCTTGTCAGCGATGATGTTGGTGAAGTTTTCGAGGTCACAACGGATGATGTCGTTGGCCTGCTTGTAAGGTAACCGTAGGCCGTATCCACCACGTCGGTAGAAGTCAAGCCATAATGGACCCACTTGCGCTCTTCACCAAGAGTTTCAGAAACCGCACGTGTAAAAGCCACCACATCGTGGCGAGTCTCTTGCTCAATCTCCAAAATACGGTCGATGTCAAAGTCCGCTTTTTCGCGAATCAAAGCCACATCTTCCTTAGGGATTTCCCCCAACTCAGCCCATGCCTCGTCAGCCAAGATTTCCACCTCAAGCCAAGCACGGTATTTATTTTCTTCACTCCAAATATTCGCCATCTCAGGGCGTGAATAACGTTCGATCATATTGTTAATTTTTCCTTTCTTTTGATGTTTCACTTAAGTGAGGCGGACGTCAGCAGCTTCCTTTGGAATCTCATGACTAAATCTTGAGTCCAAGGCCTCAAGATTTCCGTCGCTCACGCTCTTCCCACGGGGTGAAACATTGAGTAGCGACCTTTGGTCGCAAGATTATTCTCTATTCCTTCCTGTTTATTTCTTATATTCTTCTGAGTATATCTCTGAAAAATTATCTGTTTTTAAATTGTGGGTTACTAAAAGCTGATCTAATGTATCTATATGCAATTCTGAAAAATTATATTGGGCAAGTTCTCTTATAAACCCTAATATATTTCTCTTTAATTGTTCCAGTTTTCCTTTTCTAATTATTTGAACATCATGCGTAAAATTACTTTCATACGAAATTTTATGCGTTGGACTAACTATAAATCTTCGCACTAGAACTTGCGTTCCATATTCGTCATCAAACCATCCACAATGATTATTAAACTGCCCCACCTCAGTCTTGTGAAGAGAATCTCTACTTTCTTTTATCTCTGATTTACATTCAAAAAAGAAGAATTCATTATTTCGAACACACCATAAATTATCTGGACCTTTTCGAATTTTTTTATCTGGCCTTTCGGTGATATAACCTAACAAGTTCCCAATATAATCTAAAGAAGTTTCAAATTTTTCCGCCTTCTGCCCAAAACTTAAGTAATTTAATTGAAGCTGAACTTCTTGTAGTAGTTTCTCATGGCTTCTATAACCTCTAATAAAGTCAAGTACTCTTTGATTTCTGTTTCCATCTATATATTCTATCTTTTCATATTTTATTATTTCATTAGGTAATAATAAATTATTGTTGTACTTATGTGCTATTCTTTGTGTTTCAATTGATTTTATCTTGTTTTGACTAAATTCAAATCTTGCTTTGGATTGAAGATACCAACCTTTTTCAGATAAATTTGAAATTTTGTCTGCAAGAATTTGAATTTTTTCTATCGCTCCTTGATAGTTATCTCTGTAAAATTCCCTCTCAGCTTCATATTCCAAAACCATAAAATCAAAATAATCTTTAGTCTTCGTTTGAGTAATATTAATTTGGTCCATTGACTCACGATAATAGTCTTTCCAACCTTCATCACGTTCAAAAGATTGCTTTATAACAGATACAATATGATCTCTAATACCTTCATAAGAATTAGATGTTTCATCTTTGCTCAGTGACATAATAGTTTTCCCAATTTCTATCTGTCGCTGAGTTTCTGAAGAAAAATATTCTTTAGTTTTTGTATTTGTAACAAAATCAACTAAATCATTCCCCATTAAAATTATAACACTGTAATCTTTTTCACCGCGAACACTTCTCCCTAGTCCTTGCTCAATCTTTTGGGCAAGTTTCTTTTGTATGAGGTCTCCACTAGATCGAACTCTTTCCTCATAACTATCACTTAGATTCTCAAAATATGGGAGTGAGTCAAATATCAGTAATCTACATGCGTTATCTGGCAAATCAATACCATCATATTTATTACTAATAACAGTTAACTGAACTCCTTCTTTAAAACTATTACTTTTTAAGTTGTTAACTTTCTCAAGTAAACTTTCTCGATCTATAAATTCTGCTCCATTCACAGTGTAAATTTTCGATTTATTGTTAGAAGAAACTATGGCTAGTGCTCCAAATGGATACCGTAATGCAGCAAAATAACTTCTTAAAAATTCGGAAAAAGCCGGATCTGAGTTAATCAGCTCAGGAATAATAAGCATCTTCTCGCCAGACCATTTTAAAGAGGTATCAATTAGTGGTTGTGAAACAGTTTCTTTCTTAAAACCTAACCCTTGAATCAAAAAAGCATCATTTTGCGTAGTTGCCGACATAAGAATTTTATTTTTCGCATTCTGAAATGCTGGAAACATCTCAATTGGAACATAGTAGGGAGTTATCTCAAGTGACTGCCCAGAGATAAATGCCTTGCACTTAGGAATAATATCTCTTAAAAGATTCCATGAAAATTTTATTTCATCTATATCTTTATTCTTAGATAAAATTTCAAGAACTTCTGAACTTTTTTCCATCCAACACCAATATGGAATTTGCATCAAAGTATCGTATTCATTTTCACAAAGATCAATAAAACTTCCTTCTCCTTGCTGTTTTAAATCTGGTGTAAATAGGTTCAATAATTCTTGATAAGCATCTGTACTTTTATTCAAAGTAATACTGAATGCATTATTAACAACATCAATACATGCATGAGAATCATCTAAAATAATGCTGCCAATTTCAATATGACGTGCATCTAAACCAAACACAGTCATTCCATTAAAAAACTTATGCGCTGTTGTTATTAAAATTGCTTTTCCGTCTAAAAACTCCATGGGTGGTTTTGTGTTCTCAAAAACACAAATATCAATACCAAATCTTTCTGCCTCTAATCTTGCTTGATTAGCTAGATAATTATTAGGACAAACATACAAACATGGACCTAATCCCGCATTTAATTTTGACTTCAAAATTAACAATCCAATTAATGTTTTACCAGCACCTGTGGGGAGTTTTATTATTAATTCTTTATTATCTTTTCTATTTTTATACCACTCCGTCAATATATTTACCTGTACTGGGCGTAACGGACCAACAGAGGCACTTCTGTCTAAATCTTCATAAATTTCAATTGGATTTTCCGATAATTTCTTTATTTTTTTCTTTAATTGCTTTGTAAAATCAATACCCATTTTGTTCCTCCCTATTTACTAGACATTCTATACTTTCAACAAAAATAACTTAAAACTCCTCTACCTCATCAGCTTCATCACTAAACACTGTCACATGCCCTACCCTACGGTTGTGCTCGTCTTCTATAATCATTTATTTACCGCCCACTCCGCTGCTTTCTCCGCATGGATCACTGTTGTGTCATAGAGAGGCAGGTCAGTATCGAATTGTTTGATGAGAAGGCCTATCTCGGTACAACCCAAAATAACAGCTTCTGCGCCTGCTTTTTTCAAATCATCTATAACGGCAAGATAAGTCTGCTTTGAGCTTTCTTTGATGTTCCCTAGGCAAAGTTCGTCATAAATGATTCGATTGACCTCTGTAATACCAGCTTGGTCTGGAATCAGCACTTCTAACCCAGACTCTATTAATCTCTCCTTGTAAAAATCTTGAGTCATGGTGTACTTGGTCCCTAGGAGGCCGACTTTTTGAATACCGTCAGCCAACAAGACCTGCGCAGTTGCCTGCGCAATATGCAAGATTGGAATCGTAATCTGCTCCTGTATCTGCGAAGCAACCTTGTGCATAGTGTTGGTACAAATAACGATGAAATCTGCACCAGCTTGCTCCAAACGCTGAGCAATATCTGCCAAAAGTTGACCGCTTTTCTCCCAGTCTCCGACTGCTTGATAATGCTCAATCTCTGCAAAATCAACACTATAAAGTAGAATCTTAGCTGAATGCAAGCCACCCAGCTCTTTTTTGATGGTTTCGTTGATGATTTGGTAGTAAGATGTGGTGCTTTCCCAACTCATACCACCAATCAGACCGATAGTTTTCATAGGTTAATTAAACTCCTCCTTGCTTATCGCCACCGATGGATAATGCAGCAAGCTACTTAGATCCGTATCCAATGGCAAATCATAAATAGCTAGATAATTGTCTGGATATTGAATCTTTAATTCATGATATTTAGCTTTTACTTTTTCATGGTCGTCACTGGCAAAGAGCACTTCCACAACGGCAGTTTCTTTGCCTTCTTCCACAAAAGCATTAACGATGATTTGAATCATAGTCTTCACCTAAAAATCAATCCCTTCCCCAAACTCAGCCACACTATCCGGCACATCACTAAACAGGGTCACATGCCCCATCTTGCGGTTGTGCTTCGCTTCTATTTTACCATACATGTGGAGGTGGGCGCTTGGATTTTCTGTGACATATTTTTCAGCGGCATCGACATGTTGGCCAAGAACATTGAGCATGACGGCTGGAGCATATAGTTGGATAGCTGGCAATGGTGCTCCCAGAACTCCTAAAACATGGGTGTCAAACTGCGAGAAGTCGCAGGCTTCGATTGAGTAGTGCCCTGAGTTATGTGGTCGTGGGGCAATCTCATTGACAATGATATCGTCAGCGGTCGCAAACATTTCCACGCAAAGAGTTCCAGACAAGTTGAGCTGTTCTGCGATTTGCACTGCCATGGCTTTAGCCTTGTCAGCTAAACTTGCTGAAATACGTGCAGGAACGATGGTTTTTGAAAGAATGTTATTGCGATGGATATTTTCCTGAACTGGGAAAACCGTCACGTCCTTGCCATTTCCTGACACGATGACAGAAATTTCAATATCGAAGTTGACAAATTCTTCCAAAACGCAGTCGGCTGAATCGGCTAGTGCATAGGCTTCTTCCAAATCTGCTTCTGAACGAATAACCTTCTGACCATGTCCATCATAACCACCTGTCGCAGTCTTGAGGACATAATTTTTGGACAAGTCGATATCTGCCAAATCTTGGCTAGAGGTCACAACCTTGTAGGGTGCCACGGTAACTTGTGCCTTGTTTGAGAGGAAGTCCTTTTCAAATACGATTTTGGGAAATGCGGAGCAGGTCTGTCCCTTGAGGGAGCTGACCATCCTTGATGACAGCATCTAGTCCGTCGGCATCGACATTTTCAAACTCATAGGTGAGGACATCACAACGCTCCGACAATTGACGCAGAGCATCCACATCGTTATAAGGCGCCACAATGATTTCCGCTACACGAGAAGCTGGGCAATTCGCCGCAGGATCCAGCGCGATAACCTTGTGCCCCATGTAGATAGCAGAAATGGCCATCATCTGCCCCAGCTGACCACCACCGATAATTCCGATTGTTTTAGATGAGCTCATTTGTAGACTCCTCTGCGATTTTTCCTTGCTCCTCTGCGAAATCCGCTAACGCTGTCGCAATATCCTGATCTTCTACTGAGAGGAGACGGAGGGCAAAGAGGGCAGCATTAGTCGCACCAGCTTCACCGATAGCCATAGTAGCAACAGGCACACCGCCCGGCATCTGAACGATAGAGTAGAGCGAGTCCACGCCACTAAGAGCGCGCGACTTGACAGGTACCCCGATAACAGGCAGGGTGGTTTTAGCCGCTACCATTCCTGGCAAATGGGCTGCACCGCCTGCACCTGCGATGATGACCTTTATACCACGGCTGCGGGCTTCTTCGGCATGTCTGAACATGAGGTCTGGTGTCCGGTGGGCAGAGACAACCTTCTTTTCGTAGGCTACACCGAAGCGGTCCAGGACTTCAGCGGTTTTTTGCATGGTTGCCCAGTCGGATTTTGAGCCCATGATGATGGAAATTACTGGTTTCATTTCTTCTCCTTTTTCTTCCTTTCAACAATCACCTTAGGTTGTGAGGGACGGCAGCAAACCTTCGGTTTCATTCCTAAACTTTGAGCCTAAGGTCTCAAAGTTTCCCCCGACCAGAACATCCACTGTGCTGGTCTTTTCACCACGGCGACCATTACCTTACTTTGGCTCGCTTTCGCTCACCATGATAATTTTTGTGTCTGTTAATCTTTTATGGCCTTGCTTCCGATATCTGTTCGGTAGAAGAGACCTTCTGTGTTTTGTTGGGATAGTTCTTGGTAGATGGTGTTTTGGGCTTCTTTGACGGTATCTGCTGTGGTGACAAGCATATAGACACGTCCGCCATTTGATAGCAATGCTCTGCTATTTTCCGCAAACTTAGCCCCTGCATAGTAAGTGATGATGTCGCCCTCGGTCTTGGCTGGCAACTTGACACCTTTTTCATAGTCTAACGGGTAGCCCTTGGATGCGACAACCACACCAAGAGTCACACCCTTGTCGGTCCAAGTGATGTTTGGCTCCTTGCCATCGAGAATATCCGTGATATTTTGCGCAAAATCAGATGTCAAACGAGGCAAGATAATCTGAGTTTCGGGATCTCCAAAACGAGCATTGAACTCGATAACCTTAGGTCCATCAACTGTCAAGATGAGACCCGCGTAAAGGACACCAAGATACGGACGACCTTCTTTGATCATCCCTTCAAGAACTGGCTTGACAATGGTGTCAACCGCTGTGTCAACCACGCTCTGTGGCAAGTGAGGAACTGGCGCATAGGCGCCCATCCCACCAGTGTTAGGTCCCTTGTCGCCATCGTAAGCACGTTTGTGGTCCTGAGCCGTCGGCATGATGTAGAACTTGGCCCCATTGACAAAGGCAAAGAGAGAGAACTCTTCTCCGTCAAGGAATTCTTCGATGACCACGCGCGCACCCGAGTCACCGAACTTATTGTCCAAAAGCATCTCGTGAGTGGCTTCTACTGCTTGCTCGACTGTCTCGGCAACGACGACACCTTTCCCAAGAGCCAATCCATCCGCCTTGACAACGATAGGAGCGCCCTGCTTTTCGATATAGTCCTTGGCTTCCTCAAAATCTGAGAAGGTCCCATAGGCTGCTGTCGGAACGCCGTATTTGACCATGATTTCCTTAGCAAAATCCTTGGACCACTCCAGCTCCGCTGCAGCCCTAGTCGGACCAAAGGCTTCGAGACCAGCTTTGTTAAAATCATCTACAATTCCAGCAGCAAGGGCATCATCTGGCCCGATGAAGGTCCAAGCAATATCGTTGGCCTTTGCAAATTCAATTAACTTAGAATGTTCGGAAATAGAGATATTTACCAATTCTAGACCATCCAGAGTCATCCCATCATTTCCTGGAGCTACAAAGACTTTCTCAACGTCCTTAGACTCCAACAACTTTTTGGCAATCGCATGTTCACGACCACCCGAACCGACAACTAACAGCTTCATCTCTCAACCTCTTTTGCGAATTATTTACTAATATTATATCACAAACGTTCGTTTTAATCTCGTTCCGCTCCGCGTTTTAGGCAAAAAAAGGAAAGAAACTGTTTTCTTCCCTTTTGTCTTCTTAATGTCTAAAATGTCTCACACCTGTGAAGACCATAGTCAAACCGTATTTGTCAGCAGCTTCGATAGATTCTTGGTCACGGACTGATCCACCCGGTTGGATGATCGCTTTAATACCTGCTTTGGCGATTTCTTCCACGTTATCTGCAAATGGGAAGAAGGCGTCGGAAGCAAGAACAGCGCCATCAAGGCGGTCTTTGGCTTGTTCAATGGCGATGCGAACAGAAGCCACTCGGTTGGTTTGACCTGGCCCAACGCCAAGTGTCATGTGGTCGTTGGTCACGATGATTCCGTTTGATTTGACGTACTTGATAGCCTTCCAAGCGAACTCAAGAGCAGTTGCTTCTGTCTCGGTTGGCTGGCGTTTGGTCACCACTTGCCAGTCAGCTGGGCTTTCCTTGACCACGTCTTGATTTTGCACGAGAAGTCCACCTACTACACCTGTGTATTCTGCCTCTACCTCACTAGCATCTTGAGCATCAAATGGCAAGGCAAGGATGCGCAAGTTTTTCTTTTTATTGGTTAAAATGGCTAGCGCTTCATCCGTATAGCTCGGTGCGATGATGATCTCAAGGAAAACGCCGTGCATCTTCTCAGCTGTCGCAGCATCCACCTCACGGTTAAGGACGACGATACCACCAAAGATAGACACTGGGTCAGACTCATAAGCATAGTCCCAAGCAGTTTCGATGTCATCAGCTTGACCGATACCGCACGGGTTCATGTGTTTCAAAGCCACAACGGTTGGACGGTCTTTGAAATCACGGATAATACGGATAGCTGCATCCGCATCGCGGATATTGTTGAAGGACAATTCCTTACCGTTGAGCTGTTTCGCTGAAGCAATCGAGTAGTCAGTCGGCAAAGCTTTTTGGTAGAAGTCCGCATCCTGCTGAGGATTTTCCCCGTAACGCATAGCTTGCTTGAGGTCATAGGTCAAAGTGAGCTTTTCTGGTTTTGATTCACCCACTTGCGCTGTGAAGTATTCCGCAATCAAGGCGTCATAAGCCGCTGTGTGACGGAAAACCTTGGCTGCCAAACGTTGACGAGTTTCATAAGTTGTTTCACCATTGGCTGCCAATTCGTCCAAAACCACAGCATAGTCAGCAGGGTCTACCACAACCGTCACGCTGGCGTGGTTTTTAGCTGCTGAACGAAGCATAGATGGCCCACCGATATCGATGTTTTCAACTGCGTCAGCGTACGTCACATCTGGTTTGAGAATCGTTTCCTTGAAAGGATAAAGATTGACCACTACAAGGTCGATAAGCTCGATCTTATTGTCCTTAGCCGCTTGAAGGTGGCTATCCAAGTCACGACGAGCGAGGAGCCCACCATGGATATTTGGGTGAAGGGTCTTGACACGGCCATCCATCATTTCTGGGAAGCCCGTCACATCATCGATGGCAATGGTCTCCACACCAGCATTATCAAGGGTAACCTTTGTCCCACCTGTCGAGATAATCTCCCAACCAAGTTTTTTAAGTTCTTGGGCAAATTCAACAATGCCCACTTTGTCTGAGACGCTGATTAAGGCTTTTTCGTCATTCTATTCCTCTTTCTTTAGTTCTAAGCGCATAGCGACTTCGTTATTTTCTTCTATAAATCCTGTTTCCTGAAAACCCAGACTAGTCAGCAGGTGCTTCATTTTTTCATTTCCAACCACATAATCTGCAACAATATGAGTGCAAGCTCTATCCATCCGAGCCTCTTTGATTAGGACTTCCAAGGCTTTTCGACCATAACCTCTTCCTTGGTACTGCTGACCAATCATTATCCGCCAAATAAAGTATTCCGCTTCATCCTCGTCTATTTCCAGCAGGAGAAAGCCAACCACTTGCTTATCCCAATAGATTGCCCTCGGAAATACATCTTCATTTTTCCGGTAGAGCCATGCGTCAGCTAAAGAGCGTACATTTGGAGCCACGAAACGTGCTCGTTCATCAGCTTCAGATATTTTCAAATCCAGCACTGCCTGAAAACTGCTCTCATCTACTAATTTCATCTCAATCATTTTTTCTCCTAGCAAGATTGCGCAATCAAAACTTGACTTACTTCTTACCTTCTCTCTACTCCCAAACTATCCAGCACCTCTGGATATAACTTGTACTCTGCCTCATGGATGCGTTCTTCAAAGCTGGCTATGGTATCATCAGCTAACCGTGGCACACGGACTTGTTTGATAATCTTACCAGTGTCCACACCAGAATCTACCCAGTGAATGGTCACACCAGACTGATCCACATCAGCATTCCAAGCGTCCTCAATCCCATGAGCTCCTGGAAATTCTGGCAAATAGGCTGGGTGAATGTTGATGATTCGTCCTTCATAAGCCGCCAATAAGGTTGGCCCAACGATTTTCATGTAGCCTGCTAGACAAACCAAGTCAATCTGGTGTTCTTCCAAGAGTTCGACAAGCGCTGCTTCGTAGTCTGCCTTGCTCTCAAACTCCTTGAGTTCAAAGCATAGGACAGAACGCCGAGCTGCTCTGCACGCTCAAGCACATAGGCATCACGATGGTCTGAAAAGACAAACTCTACTGGAAATTGTTCCGCTATCACCTGAAAATTTGAGCCATTACCAGAGGCAAAAACCGCTATTTTTTTCATTTGATGATGACACTTTCGTTTTCTTTTTTGACGATGCGACCAATTTCATAGACTGGTTCATCCAACAATTCCTTGACACGACTTACATTTTCAGTGCTAACTGCAAACATAAGCCCCACACCCATATTGAAGATTTCAAACATTTCTTCGTGTTTGATCTGACCGTATTTTTCAAGGGCTTTGAAAATCGGTAAAACTGGAACCTTGTTTTCCTCAATCTCAGCAGCCAAGTCAATTGCAAACATACGAGGGACATTTTCGATAAAGCCACCACCAGTGATGTGGGCAATGCCGTTGACCAACCCTTCCTTGATAAGTGGTAAAACAGCCTTGACATAGATACGAGTTGGCTCAAGAAGAACGTCCTTGAGTTGCTTGCCTTCCAATTCTGGCAAGATTTCCTCACCTGTGTAATCCGCAAAGACACGACGGACGAGAGAGTAACCATTGGAATGAATCCCACTTGAAGCAAGTCCGAGAAGAATATCTCCTTCTGCCACTTTTGAACCGTCAATGATTTGAGATTTTTCAGCCACACCGACCGCAAAACCAGCCAAGTCATAGTCATCTTCGCCGTACATGCCCGGCATTTCAGCCGTTTCCCCCCCCCAATGAGGGCAGCGCCTGCCTGCACACAACCTTCTGCCACACCAGCGACAACTTGTTCTAGCTTAGCTGGTTCATTCTTCCCTGTCGCTACGTAGTCAAGGAAATAGAGGGGCTCCGCACCTGCAGCAATGATATCATTGACACACATGGCCACACAGTCCTGACCGATGGTATCGTGCTTGTCGTACTTGATAGCCAGCATGAGCTTGGTTCCGACACCATCAGTTCCTGAAATCAAGACAGGTTCTTTAACCCCAGTCTTTGAAAGGTCAAACATACCACCAAAGCCACCAAGAGCTCCCATGACACCTGCACGCTCCGTACGAGCCACGTGCTTTTTAATCCGTTCCACAACTTCATAACCCGCTTCAACATCCACACCAGATTGAGCGTATGCATTTTTATTTGCCATTTTATTTTTCCTTTTCTTTAATGGAGAATCTGTCATCTATTTGTAAAAACTGGTCTTTTCTTCCAAACTTCGACGATAGTCTTCTTCGTAGTCGTAGAGAGGCGTTGGGTAATCACCGTCAAAGTAAGCGACACAGAGACCACCATTTGGCGCATCTGTTTCAATACCAATCGAATCAATCAAACCTTCAACAGAGAGGTAAGTCAGACTGTCCGCTCCAATGATTTGACGAGTTTCTTCGACCGTATGATTGGCTGCAATCAGCTCCTGACGGGTCTGGATATCAATCCCGTAGAAGCATGGATAAGCTAGCGCTGGACTACCAATGGCAACGTGAACCTCAGTCGCACCCGCTTCTTTCAAGAGCTGAACGATACGACGAGAGGTTGTCCCACGAACGATAGAGTCATCAATCATAACCACACGCTTGCCTTTAACAACACCAGAAACAGCAGAGAGTTTCATCCGCACCCCTTGCTCCCGCAATTCTTGAGTCGGTTGGATAAAGGTACGTTGGGTGTATTGGTTCTTGATAAGACCCATTTCATTTGGCAAACCAGATTCTTCCGCAAATCCCATAGCTGCGCTAAGTGAGGAATTTGGCACACCGACTACAATGTCTGCCTCATGCTTGAATTCACGCGCTAGTTGAGCCCCCATTCTCTTACGTGCCGTATGAACATTGACACCGTGGATATTAGAATCAGGGCGAGCAAAATAAATATACTCCATAGAACAGATTGCTAACTGAGTATCGTCTGTATAGCTATCATACTGGATTCCCTTGTCATCAATGATCACAATCTCACCTGGCTTCAAATCGCGAATCCATTCTGCACCAATGACTTCAAAAGCGCAAGTTTCAGAGGAAACAACCACCGCTCCGTTGGCCATTTTCCCGATAGAAAGAGGACGAAAACCATTTGGGTCAAGAGCAGCAATCAACTTGTCCTCAAACAACAGGATATAAGCAAAGCCACCTTTGACAAGGCTGAGTGCTTCCTTGATTTTGCCCATCAAGTTCGGATTATGGCTGCGACGAATGAGATGAGCCAAGATTTCCGAGTCCGAAGTCGCGCTGAAAATCGCTCCTCTATCTTCCAATTCTTTCTTGAGAGAGGTCGCATTAGTCAAGTTTCCATTATGAGCCAAACCAAACTGCATATCGTGAAAACGGAAGAGGAAGGGCTGGATGTTATCTACAGAAGCTTCGCCAGCAGTCGCATAACGCACGTGACCAATCGCACCAGTTCCTGTCAATTTATCCAAATTAGCAGGATTTCTGAAGACTTCTGATAAAAGCCCCATATCGCGATGGCGCTTCAATTGTCCCTGATCATTGGAGAGGATTCCTGCCCCCTCCTGACCACGGTGCTGAAGACTATGGAGACCAAATAGGTCAATTTAGCAGCATCTGGATGCCCCCAAATACCGAAAACACCACATTCTTCATTAAGAGATTTTACTTCGTATGTCATTTTATATACCTAATTTTTATTTGTGTAGCACCAAGAGCTAAATCTACATGACTTTTACATTACTGATACTATCTATTAGAAAATCTGTAAGTCTTATTTTCCAGTGAAATATTTAACCGCTGACTCGAACAGGTGCTGGTCTTTATTTCCTGGGATATTTTGGAAAAGACCGTCTTCATAACGTTCTGAGTGTCCCATCTTACCGATGATTTGACCGTTCTTGCTGGTAATTCCTTCGATGGCATGGACAGAACCATTCGGATTGTACTTAGAGTCCATACTTGGTTGCCATTAAAGTCAACATATTGGCTGAAAATTTGTCCATTGTCACGGAGCTCAGCGAATTCCTCAGCCGTCACGACAAACTTCCCTTCACCGTGCGAAACAGGAATAGCATGAATCTCACCAACTTCCACTCCAGCAAGCCATGGTGAGTTAGTATTGGCAATGCGAGTTTCCACCATCTTGGCCACGTGTTGGTTGGCATCATTGTAGAAGAGGGTTGGGCTAGTACTGCTGGCATCCTCGAAGTTTCCGTATGGAAGAAGACCTGATTTGACGAGGGCTTGGAATCCATTACAGATACCGATAATCAATCCACCACGGGCGATAAAGCTATCAATAGCTACACGCACTTTTTCATTGAGCAGGATGTTGACGATAAACTTGGCTGAACCATCTGGCTCATCCGCAGCTGAGAATCCACCTGCAAAGAAGAGAATGTTAGCCTTGCCGATGTTGTCAACCATGGTTTCAACTGACTTGACAATGGCTTCTTCATTCAAGGTCACAAATGGCACCAAGTTGACCTCTGCACCTTCTTTCTCAAATGCCTTAGCTGAGTCATATTCTGAGTTGGTTCCTGGAAAGACTGGGATGTAAACCACAGGTTTTTCAACCTTTTCTTTGGCTTTAATCACAACATCTGATGCCACAGCTGGTACTTCAGCCAGTTCTTTCGCTTGAGTAAATTCTGTTGGGTAAACTTCTTCCAGTTTTCCTTGGAAGGCACTGTCAAGTTTCTGTCCATCTAGATTCACACCATTGACAGTTAGTGTAAAGTCTGCTTTTGTTTGTCCAATCTTCTCTACTCCAGCAATTTCTTCAGGCGATGTGAAGACAAATCCGCCCAATTGTGCTGTCAAAGCAGTTTCAAGTTCAGGCAAGATTACCTCGGCACCAATATGATTGCCAAAAGTAGCAAGAGCCAAACTTTCAACCACACCACCGTATTTAACAGCTGACGCAGATGTCACTTTGTAGCCAGCTTGGATGTCTTCAAACTGGGCAAAATTTTTCTTAATCAAATCAAAATCAATCTCTGTTGAAAGGGCTTGACCCAGGATGTAGTAGATGTTTTCACCAGCATTCTTGAACTCTGGCGAAAGCACCTTACGGCTATCTGCCGTTGTCACCCCAAAGGCTACCAAGGTTGGTGGCACCGTCAATTCTTCAAAGGTACCAGACATGGAGTCCTTACCACCGATAGATGGCAAGCCAAGCTGAATTTGAGCTTCAATAGAGCCTAGAAGGGCGGCTACTGGCTGACCAAAGCGCTCTGCTTGCTTATCCATGCGCTCGAAATACTCTTGGTAAGAGAAGCGAGCCTTAGACCAGTTGGCACCTGTCGCTACTAGACGAGCCGTAGCTTCGATAACTGCATAGGCAGCACCGTGGTATGGAGACCATTCTGCCACATATGGATTGAATCCTTGGGCCATGACAGACGCAGTGTGAGTCACACCGTGCTGAACTGGCAATTTTTGCACAGAAGCCTCAGTTGGTGTGAGTTGGTAGCGACCGCCAAGCGGATGATTGACTGTTGAACGACCGACCGAACAATCAAAGATGGTCTGCAAGCCTTTTTGACTCGCATGGTTCAAATCAGATAGAACCGCAAGGGTATCAGCTTCAAGTGTTTCTACGCTTGTTGTACGCTCTTCTGGGAGTTTGACATCCTTGTCCACAACCTTGGCATCAACGACCACGCGCACACCATTGGTGTCAAGGAAACGGCGTTCCAAGTCTACAATCGTTTCGCCATTCCAGTGCATAACCAGATTTGGTTTTTCACTCACTGTCGCAACCACAACAGCGTCAATATTTCTTTATTACATTCTGCAACGAAGGCATCTACATCCTTAGGACGAACCACGACCGCCATCCGTTCTTGTGATTCAGATATAGCAATTTCGGTACCATTCAAACCTTGGTATTTAAGAGGTACTTTGTTGAGGTCGATTTCAAGACCATCTGCCAATTCACCGATGGCTACACAGACACCACCAGCACCAAAGTCATTAGACTTCTTGATAAGACGAGTGACATCGCCATTACGGAACAGACGTTGAATCTTACGTTCTTCGATGGCATTTCCTTTTTGAACCTCAGCACCAGCAGTCTCTACAGACTCAACTGTTTGAACCTTAGAAGAACCTGTCGCACCACCGACACCATCACGTCCAGTCTTACCTCCAAGGAGAATAATCACATCACCTGCTTCTGGTTTTTCACGGACCACATTGCCCTTAGGAGCCGCACCGACAACTGCACCTAGCTCCATGCGTTTGGCTACAAAACCTGGGTGGAAGTACTCACGAACGTAAGTCGTCGCAAGCCCAATCTGATTCCCGTAAGAAGAATAACCATGAGCCGCTGTCTTAGAAATGACTTGTTGTGGCAATTTACCAGCACGCGTTTCAGAGATTGGTGCTGTAATATCACCAGCACCCGAGATTCTCATAGCTTGGTAGACATATGAGCGACCTGACAATGGGTCACGAATGGCTCCACCGATACAGGTAGCAGCACCACCAAATGGCTCAATCTCAGTTGGGTGGTTATGAGTTTCATTTTTAAACATGAGAAGCCATGGTTCTTTCACACCATTAACGTCCACTTCGATTTCTACTGAGCAGGCGTTTATTTCATCAGACACTTCCATATCGTCTAAACGTCCATTAGCACGCTCATATCGACCGAAAAATAGTAGCCATATCCATCAAGGTTTGTGGTTTTTCCGTACGTCCCAACTCATCACGCATGGCAATATACTTGTCATAGGTCGCCTGCAATTGCTTTTGGAATTTAGAAGCTGAAAAGTCGATGTGCTTCAACTCAGTCTCAAAAGTCGTGTGACGGCAGTGGTCAGACCAGTAAGTATCCAAAACCTTGAGTTCCGTCTCAGTTGGCACGCGCCCGATTGACTTAAAGTAGTCTTGGATAAAGAGCAAATCATCCACTTCCATGGCCATCCCTTGCTCGGCCTTGTAGCGGGCAAAGTCTTCTGCTGTATAGCTTTCAAAGAAAGTCAATTTGGGAATGGTCTTGTCTGACTCTGAAAATTCCTGCTTGGCAATTCCTATAGTGATGTCCTTGAAACGAGAATCAACTGGATTGAGCAAGTAGTTTTTGACTGCTTCTAACTCCGTCGCGTCAATATCTTTATTGACCAAGTACAATTGTGCTGTATTGACTGTCACGTCACTAGAACTTCCCAGCAAAAGCAAGGCTTCTTGTGAAGAAGCTGCACGCTGGTCAAATTGGCCAGGCAGGCTTTCAATGGCAAAGAAAGCATAGTTGGCAAGATCCGCTTGCACAACCGCTTCGTCCAAAACATGGTCTGTCACCTGCTCAGAGAAGATGTGTTTCTCTGCAGGCGCAAACAAGTCCTCAGCTAAGTTAAAGACATCATACACTTGCACGATGCGAATACTTTTCAAGCTTGAAAGTCCCAAGTTATGCTGGAGTTCTCTAACCAAACTCTCTGACTTGACCTGAAAATCAGCCTTTTTTTCAACAAAAATACGTTTATCCATCAATTCTTATTCCTTTATTTCAGCTCTTGCAATATTCCTAAACAGCCTTGAGGCTGTTATTTCAATTCCTGCAACTTTTCCCAAACAATCTCGTAAACGTCTGTTAGTTCTCCTAATCCTCTACGGAGTGAAAAGGTCTGGGGGACCTTTTCAGCCTGAGTCCTTTTAGTTGAGAGACGAAGGTTTTCCGTTGCTAACAGATTATTTCAATCCCTGCAATTTCTCCCAGACAATCTCGTAAACGTCGGTTAGTTCTCCCAATCCTCTACGGAAAACATCCTTATCCATGTGGTTGCCATCCGCATCCCACAAGCGGCAGTTATCTGGTGAAAATTCATCTGCTAAGATAATCTTGCCATCCTTGTCAAAACCGAACTCTAGCTTAAAGTCAATCAACTTAAGCCCAATCTCAGCAAACCAGGCTTTCAAGAGTTCATTGATACGACGGGTTTCTTCCTTCAAGTAGGCGATTTGCTGGTCATCCGCAATCTGTAGGAATTTCACATGCTCGTCATTGATAAATGGGTCATCCAAATCATCATTTTTATAGTAAAATTCGACAATCGGAGTCTCAAATGCGATACCTTCGTCTACGCCAAAACGTTTTGAAAAGGAACCAGCCGTGTAGTTGCGAAGCACAACCTCGAGAGGAATAATCTTAACCTTTTTATTGAGTTGTTCCGTGTCTGAAAGTTTCTCCACAAAGTGAGTCGCCACACCAGCCGCATTTAATTTCTCAAAAATAAAAGATGAAATCTGATTATTCAACACTCCCTTACCCGCAATCTGCTCCTTCTTGACACCATTGAAAGCAGTCGCCTGATCCTTGTAAGTTGAAATAATAAGATTTTCATCCTCAGTTGTATAGATATCTTTAGCTTTTCCCGAATAGATTAATTGTTTTGACATTTTAAAGTTCGCCTTTCGTATTACTTGAGCACATTCTACCATAAAAAACCTAAAATTACAAGAATTTAAACGAATAAATAGTAAATGTGTTTCAAAAATCATAAAGAAAAAAACTGCAAGAAGAATCTTTCTCACAGTTTTAAAATCATTTAACTCTGAAAACACGAACATTACTCTTTGTTCAAAAATTGATCCAAATAATAACGTAGATAACTTTTCTTGCCCGTAATCATCTGCAGGCGACCTTCCACCCCGTACCGAAGTTTTTCAGCCTGCTCCGAAGTTAGATTAGTCTCCGCCTCAATTTTAAAGAAATTCCCTTTTTCAGTCTTGGTAGCTGTCGCATCGATGCTGGTAATAGTAGAATCTAGGAAAATTTGATTCTTGGCATCATGAATCGTCGTATAGCGAACAGAATCACCTACCTTGATCCTTGCTACATCTTTTGAACTAAGATAGGCTGTAATTTTGGCTTTCCCTTCTTTTTCCAAGGACGGATAAAGTTGGGCTAGTAAGGCACCTTCTGCTACCATGGTAGAAGTACTGGTCTCAGGATTAAGGTGAAGCACCCCATCCTCACTCGCCGTAATTTTCCCCTTGTCTAAAAGATTTCCCTGTACCTTCTTACCTGACTCTGCCTCCAAGATTTTCTGGTCTAGAAGGGTCAATTCCTGACCAACCTTTGCCAAGTGTTGGGATTTGAGAGACTCCAATTGACTGCTTAAGCCTGACGCATAGGCTTGCTGGGTACCTGAACCTGCATACTGAACACGGTAAGTAGCAAGACTAGATTCTAACTGAGAAAGCTGTGCTTCTACCTGCGAAATTGCCTGAGCCTTAGCTTGCTGATTTCCTCACCCTGAGACTTGTAGGACTGGTAGAGAGAGTAGGCTAGATTCTGACTGGCCAAGGAAGCACCTGTTTCAATAGCTGACTTAGCTGTCTGGTAATCGCGAATTTTAGCCTCTGTTTGACTGATGAGGTTCCCGATTTCAGCTTGGGTTTGACTAGCTGCTGCATTCTGGGACGCGATGGTCTCGTTTTGTTGCGATGTACTAGCCCTAAGACTGCCTGCTTGGCTGAGGTAGTCGCGAAAGGTTGCTTGGTAGCCAAACTTATCCTCCTCTGGAAAGTGGTTCTCCCCTTCTTGCAGGCTCTTTTGCAAATACTCCAATTGCTTTTTTTGATCCTTGAGCATGTCCAACTGACTGGCATAAGACTCCACTTGGACACCCTCTACCCCTTCCTGATATTGAACCAGAAGCTCCCCCTTTTTGACCAGCTTATTTTCTTCCAAATGATTGACAAGAATACGATTGTTGCTAGTAGACTGGATACTTGCAAGAATACGACTAGGTTCGACAGTCGCTCTAGTGGACAAACTCATCTCCTTCTCTGCAACAGTTGCAAAGCCAAGCAAAAACACGAACAGAAGGGACATGGGTACAATCACCCGACTGGAAAAATTATGGTAACGACGATTATAAAACTCCGCACTTTCTAAAAATTCTGGTTTCATCCTCTCCTCTTTCTAGCTATTCACCAAATGGGCGTAAAAGCCACCCTGTGCAAGCAAATCAGCATGCTTTCCTTCTTCGACAATCTTGCCCTGATCCAAGACAACCACCTTCTCTGTCCGCTCTGCAATGGTCAAGCGGTGAGCAATGAAAATCAAGGTCTTGTCTAAAGCCATAAGATTATCGACAATTCGCTTCTCTGTCAGAATATCCAAACTGCTGGTCGCCTCATCCAAAATCAAGACCGGCGCATCTGTCAAGAGAGCACGCGCCAGAGCGATTCTCTGCCGTTGACCACCTGAAATCCCTGCCCCATCCGAAGTCAATTCTGTCTGGTAATTCAGGGGCATGCGCTCAATGTCCTCCCGAATCTCTGCCAATTCGACCGCCCGTAAGATATCCTCTTGAGTCGTCCCTTCCTTTGCTCCCAAAAGAAGATTCTCCAAAATCGTTCCGTTAAAGACATAGGGTTGTTGAGGCAGATAGTTGATGTACTGGCGTAAGGTTTTTTTGTCAATCTGATTGAGATTGACACCACCCAGACTAATCTCCCCTTGACTTGGGTCGTAAAAATTAACCATCATCTTGGCCAAGGTCGTCTTACCTGACCCTGAAATCCCCACAAAAGCCACCTTAGAGCCTTGGGGAATGGTCAAATTGATAGACGACAAGACATCTCGACCATAGCCATACTTGTAGGAAACCTGCTTGAAGGTCATATCTCCCTTCATCAAGCTCAAATCCTCAACTGTTTTCTTCTCCTCAAACTCAGAAGCTACCAGATAAACCTCATTCAGACGGTTATTGGCAACCTGCGCTGTCTGAAGCTTGGTTTGCAGATTGATGATATTTTCCAAAGGATTGGTAAAGTAAACCAGCAAGGTATTATAGGTAATCAACTGCCCCAAACTCATCTTGCCATCCATGACCAGAACAGCCCCCATCCAGAGAATGCCGACATTGAGCAAGAGATGGGCAACCTTTTTCAGAGCCTTTTGCTGACTCTCTGCCCGACTATAGGTAAAGGATTTTTTCAGATAATCCACAAATTCCTTGTCAATCTTTTGGTAACGCTGACTTTCACTGGTCAAAGACTTGATAGTCTCAATACCGTTGATGTCTTCGATGATAGAAGAAGACAGAACCGCATTGGCTTCCATGGTATCCCGATTCATCTTTTCAAAGGGCTTCATAAAGGCAAAGATAATCACTGTATAGATAGGAAGCGCCAATAAGGTCATGAAAAAGAGATTGGTATTTTGTGAAAATAAAACAAGAGAAATAATGACAACCGTTGACACATCTAGGAAAATCGAAAGAATAGTCGAAGCCAGCGCATCAATGATACTGTTAGCATCCGTGAAACGAGACACGATTTCCCCTGTCCTGCGTGTCGCAAAGAAAGACATAGGCAGGTGAAAAACATGCTTGATGTAGGATAAAATCACATCAATCGACAAGCGTTGCCCCAAAACAAGCAAGAGATACTCCTGAGCGTAAGACAAGACCTGCTGGAGAATATAGACGATAACCAGCCCAATAGAAATAATCCCCAGCGTCGAACGCATCTGATCTGGCACATAGGTATCAATGATAGACTGCAGATAGTAAGAACCCACAATGTTAATCAAGGTTACCAAGAGTGTTGCCAAAACGATATTGGCAATCAAGCCACGCTGCTTCACTAATATAGGGATAAAAGATAGCAGACCATTCTTTTGATCCTTATGAGGCTTGTAGTCTGGACTAGGTGCCATAAAAAGAGTCACTCCTGTCCATTCTTCCGCAAAACGCTCACGTGGTAGTTTGGTCAACTTCACCCCAGGATCTGGATCGGCAATATGAATGCTATCCTTGTCCTGTCCAGTCACCACATAGTAGTGGAGCAATTTCCCTTCCTTAAGCACATGGGCAACAAAAGGAAAGGTCAAATCTGGCAAGTCAAAGAGCGTCATATCCGCCTTAATGGCTCGCGTCTCAAAACCAATCTCCTCTGCCACCTTGACCAAGCCCAAAGCCGTCGTCCCATCCATGGTCGTCTTAGCCAATTCTCGCAAGTGAGCCAAAGAATAATAGCTACCATAGTAGCCAAAAACCATGGCTAATGAAGCTACACCGCAGTCCATCTGATCCACCTGCGGACGATAGTGACGTTTCCCAAATTTCATATTCATCTCCTTTTCCTAAACTCATCTGATAATAACTATCTTACCCCAATCCCCAAACAAAAACTGGACTTCCTCCCCAAATGCGCCTATCTCCCTCCCAACTGCACTTTTTGGATAAAAAAATAGGCAGAACAAACGTCCTACCTAGAAAATATAAGAATTCCAAGTTAATAAAACCGAAATGATTTCGTGTCATTATTAAGTAAAGAAAAGAAATTTTAGTATTTCTAAAAACTATTTATAATAGACACTATAGCATTAAATAAAAATGGTACAGAAAATACTACTGTCAATCTTAAATTTTTAAATCTCGCATAATTTGTTATCCCAATTAGTAATACTGTCAATATGCTGAAATAAGCAAACTTTATATCCGATGGATTAAATAAGTAACAAAAGTAAAATGCTAAAACTTAAGGTTATATTTTTTTAGATAAAAAGAACATCTCCAAAGTTCCTCTTATCCTTATCAAAAAAATAATGTAATCAGAAAGAGAGAAAATCCATATTCAATAAGAGTTGCTATAAATGTGAAAACAACAGAAATCACTGTCAATATTGTTTCTATTTTTAATTGTAAAAAGATTAGATAGTTCAGATAATTTATCAATTTGTTCATTTAAAATTCCCGACTTCATCAGTAAATCAATAAACAGATATAAAAAGAAAAAAAGATAAATAATCAGATTCATTAACTTGTATAAACTATTATTTGTTTGAAATTTCATAAACCCGTCCTTCCTCTATTAAAAATCCTTTGAGATTTGCTAATCAATTCTTGATGCAATAAATTATGAGATACATATATAATAGTAGAGCTTTCTTTCATGGAAATTAAGCGATTAGCAATCATATCAATACTTCTTGCATCCACTGTTGATAAGGTCTCATCAATAAAAATATAATCCCAATTTTTAGCAAAAATTAAGGATAAGCCTAATTTGAATTTTGTTCCAGTAGAGGCTGTCATATAGTTATCTCCGATTTTGTTATCAAAAAAAGTATTAATTTGTTCTTTATCCTCAAATGATAGATGAATTTGAAAAGAATCACACAATAACTGCAAATTTTCTTCTATAGTGAATGGAATAACCCCAAGCTGATTGGTATCAAGGTATAGTACATCTTTGGAGACACAATTCTTTAAACCACTATCAAAAGTCTCTAGCCCAGCTAAAAGTTGTAGAAGGGTGCTCTTTCCTGAACCATTCTCTCCTTCAACTCTGTAAATTCCCTTATCAATCTCGAGTGATATATTTTTCAGTATACATTTATCATAACTTTTGGATTCATTTTCAATTTTCATAATTTAATTCCCTCTATCAACGCTGCTAAAAATTAATAAAAAGATAAGAAATGATATACCATTTTAAATTGCTTTTTTTATAAATAAGTATATTTTTTTAATTCCCCTATCCTTCAATAATCGGTATAAAAGATACTGACTCATACCTTGATACCAAATAAAATTCGGTATTTCAATAAGACCATGAGGTAATATTCCTTTTATTGTAGCTACTATTCCAATCATCTGACCAGATATACCCAATTGTATTCCTAAAGATAGCAAATCAAAAAGTTGCAATAAGGGCGAAATCGGAAAACAGAATAGATATAGCAAAAAATTTGTAGAATTTGCCTGTAAAACTGTCAATGTAAATTGTAATTCCAGTTTCGGAGGTATAGTAGCAAAAGTCTCACTTTTTAATATAAAGCTTAAAAGTAAACCTAGTGAAAAACAGACTATACAAAATAACACATAGTAAATCAGAAAACCACTTTTTCTCATCTAATGCCCCCTACTAAAGTTAAAAATATTATCAGAAAACAATATAAAACCAGAAAACTCCATCTCAATAAACTAACTGTACCTTTAATTAAAAATAGAGCTTTCTTATAGTAGACATAGGCTATAAAATAATTGAATGGAATCAATAACAAATTCAACAAAATACTTTTTATATCATTACTATAACTTGTCACCGGAATCAAACATAACAACAATGAAAATTGTAAGAAAGAGATTAAATGCGTCAACATCATTAGTTGTGCATTCTTAAAAAAGAAATTCATTTTAGAATGATTGAGAGCAGATAATTGGAGTAAAGCTAGATCTACCCCAATTGAGGATTTATGATTCCCTATTATTGCCTCCATTAATGTGATATATATTGAGGTATAAAGAAACAATATTGGTATTTTTGTGCCATCAATTGATAATATCGTCATCATATACCAAAATAGATAGGAAAGGAGAATACTAATCAAAATAAAAGAAAAAGTTAACCCTTTATTTAACCAACAAAAACGAAGCAATATAAATAGACTGCTACGAAATCTTTTTTGGCTCATTCGACTGCTTTTAAAATAGAAATTACTCGCATGATTATCTAATATCCCCATGACTAAAATAAAATAATTGAGTAGTATGGCATAAATTACAACTTGTCCTTGTTCTATAGACAATAGTCCTATAGAGAAAAATAAGAACAATTTACTTATAATTGAAAAACAAACTAGGTAGAATTAAAGAAATAATTTGAATAACTATCAAACAAAGAGTAATGGATAAATAAAAATATCCAATAATGTCTAGAAAATACAAAACAAATAAATAAATGAATGATTGTAAAATTTGGAAAGAATAATATTTCTTGACAATGGCAAGAAGATAGAGAAAAAAATGTAGTTTTTTTCCTTATATAGAAAGTATTTATTTTTTTACTTTGAATAGGCAGTTTCATATTATAACGATTCAAAGTAGCGTAATCTACTACCAAAAAAAGTAAAAATAATTTCCCTTGAAAAGGAAGATAGCTTTTAAAATAGATTGACAAACTTATGATAACAACAAACAAAAGGGTTATCCCAATAAAATTAAGATAACCTAAAATACTTTCACATTCTTTTTTAGAAAGTATTTTCATCTAGTTCTACCATAGAGCTGCTTTAGCAGCACTTTTCTTTTTCAACATATAAAGAACTGTTGCTGCAATACCCGAACCAATAGAACCTACTCCTGTGATTGCACCTACAATTGAAATTACTGCTGTAACTGTACTATAAGCACTAATCAAATTGACTACAGTAGCAGCAGATCCTGTCGAAATTCCTAATGTCCCAGCCAACATAGGAAAAGAAACAACACCTAAGCTTAACCAACTAATGACTGCTAACATTACTGAAACAATGAGAAATTTATTATGAAATTCCATTCTTTTAGATTTCATTTTAGTGTACTCCTTTTGTATATTATTTATGTTTTATTGAGAGTTAATTCGCACATGTTGTATTCCTAACTCTCTTCAAATGTTCGTCTATATTTTATACTACTTTTATTAACATATCTATAATAAATAAATTACTACCTCTTTTTAGTTGACACTTCCTACATCATAAATAAACATACTCAACCCTCACAATCTCCAAATCACTCTTTTTTATATCATTGAAAATTAAGTTTCATCCTCTATACTAATGTAGGAAACCTATTAAAACATTCCTTTAATCCAATATAAGAATACTTTATTCCATTAACCTCTACCTGATATTATAGATAGAACCAGACTCCTATACTTAAAAGGACAAATAACGTTCCAACCATAATAAACCTCCTTTCTTTTTGGAATCGCTTTCTTTATGAGTTTAGTATAACAAAAACATGAAAAAACAACATGACTTAGAAGTCAGGTTGTTGGGAAATCTATTTGTTTTTCTGCTAAGATTCTCTGAACTAATACCTGATCGTCTAGCAATTCTGCTAGAGAAATCGCTTTTTCATAGAAACTTTCTGCCTCTAAAATATTCTTTTCTACAAATAAAGCATATTTTGCCTTTAGCAAAAATAGATGAGGTCGGTAAAAAACATGTCTTGTTTTAGCAATAATTTTCTCAAATGTTTGAATATATATCAGACTATCTTCTGTCTGAATTTGGATAAATAGGCTCAGAAGAACTTTTTCCATCTGAGCTAGGCTAGCCTTATCTTCATATTCTGAACATAGCAATACTTTTTGAGCTAACTCCTCAAAATGTTCTTTATCTTCTAATCCCATAGCACAACAAAAGAAATACAATTCAATAATCAACAAATCATTTACAGAAAAATATTTCTTTTTTAATAACTGCTGGAAATATTCTTCCACCAATCCTAAACCGTAGGTCGCATCTGAACTACCATAAATATCAAAACGAGCTTGTGTCACATCCACAATTAACTGCTCTTCCTCAGGCAAATTCTCATAATAGTTTTCATATATTTCCTCAAGTATAGCTTCTTTTCGTTCGATTCTTCTCTTATCAGCGTAGGTTTGAGAATGAATCAGCTCATCTTTTAGTTTTAGGAATGCTTTTGGAATCTCTATAGCCTTAACATCTACAATATTCTGTAATGATACTCCAAGTTTATCCGCAATCAATAATAATTTAGGAAGTGTTGCTAAAGCTTGCCCATTTTCAATACGTGCTAGCTGACGAATCGTCAACTCTGATTCATCTCCACAAATATCTATCTGAGTTTTTCCACGAGATCGCCTAATAGTTTTGATTTTATAACCAATTTCACGTTTCAACTCATCCATAGTAATACTCCTTCAGTTGATTACAAAGATCTCTTTTTCTTCCTAATTCTTTTGTCAATCATGTACAAAACGATAATCGAAAACAGCGGTGGTACAATATAACTCTTTTCACTCATTGTCAGCTGAAATCCCAGAGTTGCTAGTATCTTAAAGATGAAAACATTCATCAAAAATAGAAAAATAAATACTAAAAAATATCTTAAAATCTTCTTCATTTCTTTTCTTCAACTTTCCTAATTTCTATACCTATTTTATCAAAAAATACATATAAAACTCCAAATAAACTCCAAACGATATAAATAAACACCTAAACTGCACTTTTTTTGCAAAAAAATAGGCAGAACAAATATCCTACCTACTAAAAATATGGTATGAAAGGAAATTGATGTTTTACTGTCACCCTAGGCAAGCTTGGGACAAATAAATCATTGATAGCAACATTTACGACATCCTATTTAAAGTTTCTTCAATTTCTAATGTCCCCGCTATTTCTAAGCTACCTCTGGTATGATCTATTCCTAGTCAGAATAGATAACACCGTTCTAAATTACGATTCATAGTTTTTCTTACATTCTTTAATAAAATATGTATCAAATTGTTAAAATTAACGTCTGCTTCCTAGATGACGACCGTACATATAGGCAACAACTCCTAAAACACCCCAAGCGATAGCTGTAGAAGTAGTAATAATAAGTCCACCCTCGGTACTAGCCAAATCTGCTTCTGCCATGATCTCAAATTTTTCTTCTAATTTTTTCATATCCCACCTACTCCTTTAAATATATTAACCAAACGTACGAGATAACCAATAACCAGCTACCCCAGCTCCACCTGCAGCAAGTAATGAGCCTCCGATAACAATCAATAAACCCACTCCGCCTTGTACTTGCTCTAATTCATTTTGCTTTACGATTTCAAATTGATTCAAATTTTGCATGATATACTCCTTTTTAAATAATACTAGCTAATCCAATAGCTACTCCTACTAATAAACCCACTATTCCTGAGGCTGATATAATAACAGCCGCAAATTCGTTTGAAAACTTCATTGATTCTCTCATTATCTCTTGTTTCGACTAATTCCAATAGCTACTCCTGCACTTAAACCAGCAAATGCTGAACCTGCAATAATACTAGCTGCTACTGCTATCGGAATAATTCCCCCATCTACATTAATCAACTCTTCTTCTGTAAGAGCTACAAAGTTCTGTTCCATTTTGTCAAAATTTGTCATCTTTTTTTCTCCTTAATTTTTATATATTTTTATATGTTTAGACTCTAAACTACTTTTTATTGACCTTATATCCTAGATAAAATAGCCCAAATAAAACAGGGTAAATTTCTGGATAAAATAGGGTATTGATTGGATTTTTCAAAATCAAATACGTTGCGATGTAGATTATAAGCGATACGGTAAAATACCCCTCAGCAAAACCTAATAAAAATGTTTTCATGTTAGACTCCTATTTGCCTGACAAGAATGGCGGAAAAACACTACCATTCATATACACAAAATCCTTTTGATTCATATTCTTCATTTATAGTTTTGATTATTTTTTGACAAATCTTTGCGAAAAATACCAAAATATCCTGCGAAAAGCAAACCAACCAAAGTCCATTGCCAATTAAAGGATACTAACGAACCTGTACGAATCACATGAAGCGCGACATTAAGAGTTATTCCCAACAAAGGAAATATCGTGGCTAGTTTAGGTAACAATGTATTGAGATTAAGGTTGCGATTATTCATTATCTAACGCCCACGACGAGCCAAATCTGAACCAAATGTGTAACCAGCCCCAAATGCGCCAAATGCAATAGCACTTAGGCCAAATATAATCGAAATAGGTTCAATTCCTCCTTCAATTACTTGCAAATCTTTCTCATCAACTACTTGAAATTTATCCATTCTTTTCTCCTTTACTTCTATATAATAAAATGAATACCATTAAAAACAATGAAATTGTTGGTATATTAAAATCATCAAACCATGTAGGTAAGGGTAGCTTATTCACATCAGCTACCAACCTGATAATTGTATAAGATATTGAACTAAGTAATACCATAAGCTCAGGCCAAATCTTCAACATTAATTTAACAAATTTCATATATATCTACAAAATTATGGTCGATTAGCATAATATCCTGCAGCTATGCCCGCACCTGCTGAAACTGTAGCAAGCGCAGCTACACCTCCAATTAATTTCCAACCAATAACTACACCACCAATAATAATTGGTGCAATTCCCCCATCTACATTCATCAACTCTTCTTCTGTAAGAGCTACAAAGTTCTGTTCCATTTTGTCAAAATTTGTCATCTTTTTTCTCCTTTATTTCTATTTTTTAGTTTACGATTTCTGGCTCTTAAACCATTTTAAAAACCAGAATAGATAAATTACTGAATTCCTTTTCGTCTCACTTATCTATTTGAGAAGTGATTTAAAATGAACAGGTAAATTTCATTTATTTTAAATACCATTTGATAAACCATGGCAATAAGATTGGTAAATACATCGCGTAGTCTCCTTTCTTTTTTCCTCTCACTTATTTATTCGAAAAACAATTCAAAAATGTACAACTAAATTAAATTTATTTGAAAAATAATTTAGTAAACCATGGGTAGAACATTGATATAAACATGAATCAGACTCCTCTCTTTTTCCTCTTACCTATTTATTCGAAAAAGAATTCGAAAACGTACAACCAAATTAAATTTTATTTAAAAAATAATTTAATGAACCATGGATAAAAACCGGTCACATACATAAATATTCCTCCTTTTCTTCCTTATCTATCTATTCGTAATTCCCACTAAAAGTTCTAAATTTTTTATTTTTCCTGACAATAAAAAAGCAACACGACTTGCATGTTGCTTCTTACTATTCTTTACTTTTGACGACTTCTACCACATCTCCTACACTTTGGAGTTGGTCAATTTCCTCATCGCTGATTTCGATATTAAATTCATCTTCCAGTGTCAAGATAAACTCCATCAAGTCAACTGAGTCCGCATCCAAATCGTCTTTCAGACTCAAGGATTCTGTCACGACAAAGTCCTCTCCCTGTCGCTCTTGGATAATGGTCACAATACGGTCAAAAATTTCTTTTTCTGTCATCTCTTTTATTCTCCTGAAAATTCACGCGCAGTCTGGGCAACTACGTCTGTTTCTAGCATGGTACGAATCTGGCGAATCGTACTATAAACAGCCTTGGCATCGCTTGAGCCATGAGTCTTGACAACTGGTGCCTTGACACCAAACAAGACTGCTCCACCAACATCTGAGTAGTTGAGCTGTTTTTTCAAACCTCTGAGGCTATCCTTGAGAAGGAGGGCACCTAGTTTCGCTCGAAGACCACCACCTGTAATAGCGGTCTTGAGCAAGTCCATGATTCCCATAGCTGTCCCTTCGATGGATTTGAGTACAGCGTTTCCCGTGAAACCATCTGCCACGACAACATCCGCAACGCCATTCATCAAATCACGCGCTTCCACGTTTCCGATAAAGTTCAAACTTTCATCAGCCGCCAGCAATTCATAGGTTTCCTTACGAAGCGGGTCGCCCTTACTACTCTCTGTTCCGTTGTTAAGCAAGCCAACGCGTGGTTGCGCAATTCCACGGACATTTTAGCATAGAAGGAACCTAGGACAGCGTATTGATGGAGGTGCTGGGCTGTATTTTCCGCATTGGCACCGAGGTCCAGCATGTCAAAACCTTTTCCATCTACAGTCGGCAAGGTCGACATAAGCCCAGGTCGATCGATATTCTTGATACGACCCACGATGAAAAATCCTGCTGCTAGTAAAGCACCTGTATTCCCAGCCGAGAGTATAGCATCTGCCTCTCCATCTTTGACAGCCTTGGCCGCCAAGACCATACTGGCATTTTTCTTCTTCCGAATAGCTCTTGTAGGTTCATCGTCCGAATCAATCTTCTCATCCGTATGGATAATGCTAACGCGCTCTGTCGCTGTCAGATATTGCTTGATTTTAGCTTCATCTCCGTAGAGTTGAACCTCGATATCTGAAAAGTCAGCTAGGGCTTGATTGACACCCTCAACGATGGCTTGGGGTGCGTAATCGCCCCCCATGGCATCTACTGCGATTTTTTTCATTTCTTTTCCTCTTTTAGTAATTGTCCCCAGTCTGCTAGGGAATCAATAAATTTCTTTGATTTTAGGTGAATCCCAACGTACTCTTCATAGAGTTGATCTATAAACTGGCGTAGTTCTTGTTTGATTTCGTGCTTGAGCGAAATGGTCTCCAAGGTTTCAAAATCAATGGCTTGAAATTGATTGAGCAGATAAGGGATATTAGGGTTTAGATGGCAACGTCTTTCATCTTCATGGTAATGATCTGGACAGAGGCAGGCGCCATATTTGAAAGAAAAGTCAAAAGCCTGACCGACCCGATGGCAAAAGGTACACTCATTAAAATTGAGGCTGATCCCAAATCGAGTCAAGATTTGGATTTCAAAAATATTGGTCAAAACCTGATAATCCAAACCCGCTTCCATCAACTCCAAAGTCTTTTGCAAAAAAGCAAACAAGGGAGCATCCTGCTGATTGTCCTGCAAACTAGCATCTGCAAGAGCAGCCACGTAGGTCGCATAGGCCATGACAAAGAGGTCACTATTAATCTTGGGAAAGGTCATGACCTCATGATAGTCCTCGATGTAACTGAGCCCATCATCATTGATTCGCAAGAGAAATCGTGCCAGCACCAAGGGCTGAATAACAGGGGCCAGCTTAGACTGACCAGCGTGTTTGACGAAAAACATCCTCTTGCCTGCCTGCTCTGTAAAGATTTTGACAAGTTTGTCATCCTCCCGAAAGTTGCGATTGTAGAGCACCAAACCTTGACTCGTGATAGACTGAATCATGCTTCTCCCATATACTCCTCAAGTCGTTTCATGGCTTCTTTGATAGTCTCCATGCTAGCTGCATAAGACAGACGCACATAGCCTTCTCCGTAACGCCCAAAGGCAGCTCCAGGGATAAAGGCAACGGCCTTCTTCTGAGCAAAATCCTTTAGAAAAGCAAAGGAATCTTGATTGTAGCCCGCTGGAATCTTAGCAAAGATATAGAAGGCACCGTCTGGTTTGATAATCTCAAAACCAAGAGCAGTCATTTTCTCGATAATATAGTCCCGACGCTGAATGTATTCCTTCTTCATAGGCTCCGCATCGTTTTTACCAGCTGTCAAGGCTTCCACCGCAGCATGTTGAGCCATGGTATTTGCAGCAGTAACCAAGTACTGGTGACTCTTGATTAACTGGGCTGTGAAGGCCACAGGAGCAAAAATCAGACCCAAACGCCAACCGGTCATGGCATGCGATTTAGATAGACCATTGATAATAATAGCCTGATCTCTCAACATGGTTCCCAGAGACACATGGGCTTCGCCTGTGTAGGTCAATTCTGAGTAAACCTCATCACAGACAACAAAAATTTCGTACTTGCGTAAAACAGCTGCCAAGGCCTCCAATTGTTCCCGACTATAGGTAATTCCTGTAGGATTAGCTGGATAGTTAAGAATAACCGCCTTGAGCTTGTCACCCTGCTCCAAAATGGCCTTCTCCAACATTTCAGGAGTCAAGACAAACCCATTTTCAGTTGTATCAATCTCGACAATCTCTGCCCCAACTAGATTGACAATCGGTTCATAACCCGGATAAGCAGGAGCTGGCAAGAGCACCTTGTCTCCCTCTTCCAAAATAGCCGTCAAAGTAGCAGATAAAGCCTCTGTCGCCCCAATTGTAACCAAGATTTCATTTTCAGGAGCATAGTCCAGTTGGTACTTTTCCTTAACAAAGTCACTGGCCGCCTGACGTAGAGTCAGCAGACCACTCATCCCTGTATAGTAGGATTGGTTCTGATCAATCGCTCGCTTGGCCGCCTCCTTGACATGATCTGGCGTTGTAAAATCAGGTTCCCCCAAGGTCAAACGCAAGACCCCAGGAATCTCCGAAATAGCCTGGTCAAACTGACGAATCAACGAAACTTGAATCTTATCTAACTGTTTATTAAAGCGCTTAGTTAAGTCCATAGATACCTCCTACTTTCAAAACGTATCTCTATTATACTACAAAAGCCCCCCGACCGCAAAAATACATGATAGAATAGCTTTCCACTTTCTATTTTACTTTTCCTGTTTATAGGTCTATAATAGTAACAGATTCTATTTGGAGGTTTTTATGTCATTTCTATCAAAAAATGGAGCAGGCATCTTTGCCTGCCTTCTCATTTCTATCGTATCTTGGTACTTAGGAGGATTCTTCCCTGTTATTGGCGCGCCCGTTTTTGCCATTTTCATAGGCATGCTCCTACATCCCTTTCTCTCGTCCTATAAACAACTGGATGCTGGGTTGACCTTTAGTTCTAAAAAATTGCTCCAATATGCCGTTGTCTTGCTTGGTTTTGGTCTCAATATCTCGCAGGTCTTCGCAGTTGGCCAATCTTCGCTCCCTGTCATCCTGTCCACTATCTCAATAGCTCTGATTATTGCCTACTTCTTCCAGCGCTTCTTTGCACTGGATACAAAACTGGCTACCTTGGTTGGAGTAGGTTCTTCCATCTGTGGGGGTTCTGCCATTGCGGCGACAGCGCCTGTTATTGATGCTAAGGAAAAGGAAGTAGCCCAAGCCATTTCCGTTATCTTTTTCTTCAATGTCTTGGCTGCGCTCATCTTTCCAACCCTCGGCACCTGGCTTCATCTATCCAATGAAGGCTTCGCCCTCTTTGCAGGGACTGCGGTCAACGACACTTCCTCTGTAACGGCTGCCGCCAGCGCTTGGGACAGTCTTTACCAAAGCAATACCCTCGAGTCTGCAACCATTGTTAAACTCACACGTACTTTGGCCATTATCCCTATCACGCTCTTTCTATCCTACTGGCAAAGTCGCCAACAAGAAAACAAGCAAAGCCTACAACTGAAAAAAGTCTTCCCACTTTTTATCCTTTACTTTATCCTTGCCTCTCTCCTCACTACACTACTCACCTCTCTAGGTGTGTCCAGTAGTTTCTTTACCCCTCTCAAACAACTCTCTAAATTCCTTATTGTCATGGCCATGAGTGCTATCGGTCTCAAAACCAATCTGGTCGCTATGGTCAAATCCAGTGGAAAATCCATTGTTCTCGGAGCTATTTGCTGGATTGCCATCATCCTCACTAGTCTTGGTATGCAGACCCTTATCGGCATTTTCTAATACTCTTCGAAAATCTCTTCAAACTACGTCAACGTCGCCTTGCCGTAGGTATGGTTACGGACTTCGTCAGTTCTATCTACAACCTCAAAGCAGTGCTTTGAGCTGACTTCGTCAGTTCTATCTACAACCTCAAAGCAGTGCTTTGAGCTGACTTCGTCAGTTCTATCTGCAACCTCAAAACAGTGTTTTGAGCAACCTGCGGCTAGTTTCCTAGCTTACTCTTTGATTTTCATTGAGTATAACACAAAAGGTAGCCCATCAGCTACCTTTTCTTATGCTTCCTCAATCAATCGAGTATGTTCTCTCTTGATACAACGATTCATCACGATGTCATCACATCCACCAGCACGCAAAATCTCTTCCGCTTCTAGACTTTCAAGTCCTAGCTGTGCCCAAAAAATCTTGGCATCAGCTTTGAGAAAATCACGCGCCACATCGGGCAGAAACTCACTGCGACGGTAAACATTGACAATATCTACAGGAAAAGGAATCTCAGCGAGGCTAGCATAAGCCTTTTCACCCAAGATTTCGCCACCTGCCGCCTTGGGATTGACTGGGATAATTTTATAACCCCGATCCTGCATTTCCTTGGTCACTCGATTGCTAGTTGTTTCTTCACGGTCTGACAAGCCCACCACAGCAAGGGTTTTACTCGTTGCTAGATACTGACGAATCACGCCATCACTTGGATTGATAAATTCTTGACTCATAGAAATCCTCCTTTTTCATCAGTATAGCATATTTTGAAAAGGCTTGCATAATTCTACTACAAAAAAGGAGGACTAGCCCCCTTTTTATTTAGCCTCGTACCAGGTTGCTCCCTCATTCTCATCTGCGATGAGGGGAACACTGAGTTGAATAGCTTCTTCCATGGTTTGTTTGACCAATTTTTTCATCTCTGCCAGTTCAGATTTAGGAACTTCAAGGACAATTTCATCGTGCACTTGTAACAGCATCTTAGTCTGATAACCACCTGCAACCAATGCTTTATCCAGCTGGATCATAGCAATCTTGAGAATATCTGCCGCCGAACCCTGGATAGGAGAGTTGATAGCAGTTCGCTCCGCAAAACCACGAATGTTAAAGTTGCGCGAATTGATATCTGGCAACTCACGACGACGTTTAAAGAGGGTCTCCACATAGCCCTTATCACGCGCCTCACGCACCACTTCATCCATGTAATTTTTAATACCTGGGAAGCGTTCAAAGTAGGTATCAATGTAAGCTTTAGCTTCCTTACGGCTAATGCCCAGATTATTAGACAAGCCAAAGTCTGAAATTCCATAAACCACTCCAAAATTAACCGCCTTGGCATTGCGACGGTCGTTTGCAGTCACATCCTCAGGACGTTCAATGCCAAAGACCCGCATGGCTGTCGAAGTATGGATATCTGCCCCCTCTTGGAAAGCCTTAATCAAGTGCTCATCCTTAGAAATATGCGCCAAAACGCGCAATTCAATCTGTGAATAGTCCGAGCTGAGCAGCACACTATCCCCCCCACTCAGGCACAAAAGCCTTACGAATGAGACGGCCTTGCTCCAAACGCACAGGAATGTTTTGCAAGTTAGGATCCACACTAGACAGACGCCCAGTCTGGGTCAAATCCTGCACATAGCGAGTATGAATCTTGCCATCAGCCAAAATCCAGTCCTGCAAGCCAATTACATAAGTCGATTGAATCTTGGCAATCTGACGATAGTCGAGAATTTTCTTAACGATTGGTGCAATCGGAGCCAAACGCTCCAATACATCCACCGCTGTCGAATAACCTGTCTTGGTTTTCTTAGTGTATTCTAGAGGAAGAGCCAATTTTTCAAAGAGAAGGACACCCAACTGCTTAGGCGAGTTGATATTAAACTCCTCACCAGCCAACTCGTAAATCTCCTGAGTCAGTTTTTCAATGACAAGCTCATTTTCAGCCTGCATCTCAAGCAAGGTTTCTTTTTTAACCTTAATCCCAGCAATTTCCATCTTAGCAAGGACAAAGGCTAGAGGTTGTTCTATATCATAGAGAAGGGCCAACTGCCCATTTTCGCTGAGTTTTTCAAGCAATATAGGCTCTGTTTCGACCAAAACAGCAAGCTTACGAGCCAAGTGTTCCAAGAATTTCTCACGTTCAGGAATGGCTCTCTTGACACCCTTACCGTAGAAAGTTTCATCATCAACCAAATAAGTCTGACCATAAAGACTAGCGATGGTCGCAATTTCATTGTCCTCCACAGTCGAAAGGAGGTATTTAGCCAAGCGACTGTCAAAAGCAGGCGCCTGCAAATCCACACCAAAACGATTCAAGAGAACTTTGGCCTTCTTAAAGTCATATACTCTCAGAGGTGTTTTTTCTAAAAAGTCCTTGAAAATCGGCTCTTGCAAAAGCTCAAGCTTGTCTGTAGCATAGAGCTTATCGCCACAAGACCAGGCAAAACCAACCAAATCATCCGTATGGTAATTCTCACCAAAAAGCTCAAAATGGAAGATAGACTCTTCACTCAGCATATCTTGACTGACTTGGTCAACAATAGTAAAATCCAAGCTCTCAGCCACATCAGCTGACGACACATTTAAAGCCTGCTTGAGCTGTTTGAAGCCCATCTCATCGTAGAATTTTCCGAGATTTTCCACATCTGGACCCCTATAGACCAAATCCTCCAAACCAATCTCAATCGGTGCCTTGATATCAATGGTCGCTAGTATTTTAGACAAAAAGGCCTGTTCCTTATCATTGATAAGATTTTCCTTCATCTTAGAAGCCTTCATCCCATCGATATTTTCATAAATCCCCTCGAGTGAGCCATGCTCCAGCAAGAGCTTGATACCTGTCTTTTCACCAATTTTGGTTACTCCAGGGATATTATCCGACTTATCACCCATGAGCGCCTTGAGATCGATAAACTGAGTCGGTGTAATGCCCATCTTTTCCATAAGATATTCTGGCGTAAAAGCCTCAAACTCAGCCACACCTTTCTTGGAAATCTCAACCACCGTATGCTCATCCGTCAGCTGAATCAAATCCTTGTCCCCACTGACAATGGTAATATCAAAACCATCCTGCTCTGCTAGTTTATCCAGTGTCCCAATGATGTCATCAGCCTCATACCGAGCCAACTCATAGTGACGAATCCCCATATGATCCAGCAACTCACGAATAAAGGGAAATTGCTCACGAAACTCATCAGGAGTCTTAGCCCGACCACCCTTATAGTCCGCAAACATCTCTGTCCGGAAGGTCGTCTTCCCCGCATCAAAAGCCACCAAAATATGACTCGGCTCCACCCGCTCCAATAAATGGCTCAACATCAACTGAAAGCCATAAATCGCATTGGTATGTAAACCAGCCGCATTCTTAAAACGGTCCAACTGCTGATAGAGCGCAAAAAACGCCCGAAAAGCAACAGAAGAGCCATCAATCAATAACAATTTTTTCTTATCCATACACCCATTATAAAGGAAAGCACAAAAAAATACCATTGGGAAGAGCTAGACCAAGTATTTTTCATACTTTTCCCTAATATAATCATTTAGTTTTAAAAAATCGCTCCAAACATTCAAAAATATTTGGGACTTCCCTTAATAAATCTGTTACTTTCTTTTTCAAGATAGCCCAAGCTTGCTCAATAGGATTCAAATCTGGTGAATAAGGTGGTAGAGGTAAGAAAAAGTGTTTAGCTTGAATGCAAAGTTCATCCAAAATGTTCTTGGGATGAAAACTAGCATTGTCCATGACAATAATATGAGATGTCTTCAAAGCAGGCAGGAGTTGCGTTTTGAACCACTTTACAAAGAAGTCACTCGTCATGCTTTCCTTGTAAATCATGGGAGCTATAAACTCTCCGTCTACTTGTCCTGCAACAATTGAAGTCCGCTCAAAACATCGTCCGCTAATCTTTTCATAGACTTTCTCCCCTCTAGGAGCCCGTGCATAAGGACGATAGAGGTAGCGTTCGATTCCCGTTTCGTCAATATATACGATTGGTAAATCTTTTAGGCTATTCAAAATATCAAGAAACTCAGCGACTTTCTCTGGATCTTGTTCCTTAAAGCTAGTCGTCCTTTTTTAAAGTGACCTTAATCTACTTTAAAGTTGCCCATACTGAAGGGACAGCACAAGCAAAATGTGCCGCAATTTCCCGTAAAAAGCGTCTGGATGAGCCTCTACAAAGGCTTTCAGTTCCATCTTTCTCTTTTTGACGACTCGCTTTTTCCGCTCTAAGTGTCCTTGTTCACGTAATTTCTTTTCCCAAGTGAAGAGAGTTCTGACGCCAACATCAAAAACTTTGGTTGCCTCGACATGGCTATGTCCTTGTTTGATGTAATCTAATGCTCCTTGTTTAAAATCTGTACTATATGCCATAGCTTTATTGTAACATGCCCGTTTAAAACTAAGCAGCTATAATTATAAACCATGACATAAGAAAAGGAGCATCTCCAACTACGGAAATGCTCCTTTTTTTGATAGTTAGAAGCGAGTTTTTACCCAGCCTCTTGGTCATTAAATCTTTTTCTCAATACTGAAAAGTGGAGAAAGTGGGCGTTTTTCATGGATACGTACGATAGCATCCCCCAAGAGATGAGCGATTGAAATCTGTTCAATCTTATCAATCAAACGCTCTTCTGGCAGATAGATTGTATCCAAAACAACCAATTTTTTAATAGCTGATTTTTGGATATTGTCCATAGCAGGACCAGAAAGAACTGGGTGTGTACAGCTCGCATAGACTTCAACAGCACCAGCTTCTGCAAGGGCATCTGCCGCGTGACAAATCGTTCCAGCCGTATCAATCATATCATCAATCAAGATACAAGTCTTGCCTTCGACCTTACCGATGATATTCATGACTTCACTGGTATTCATCTTATCAACGCTACGGCGTTTATCAATGATAGCGATAGATGTTTTCAAAAATTCTGCCAATTTACGGGCACGAGTCACCCCTCCATGGTCTGGGCTGACAACCACATAGTCAGAACCAACCATGCCACGACGCTCAAAATAATCCGCAATCAGAGGAGCTCCCATCAAATGATCCACAGGAATATCAAAGAATCCTTGAATCTGCGCAGCATGCAAGTCGATAGTCAACAAACGATCCACTCCAGCTACTTCAAGCATATTTGCGACAAGTTTTGAAGTGATTGGCTCACGCGCTCTCGCCTTTCTATCCTGACGTGCATACCCATAGTAAGGCATGACAACATTGACAGATTCTGCACTCGCACGCTTCAAAGCATCTACCATAATCAAAATTTCAAGCAGATTGTCATTTACAGGCGAACTAGTTGATTGTAGGATAAAGACGTGTTTCCCACGGATTGATTCTTCAATGTTGACCTGAATCTCTCCATCTGAAAATTGACGAACACTTGATTTCCCCAACTCTATCCCAATCTCCTGCGCTACACGTTTTGCCAATTCTTGATTCGAAGAAAGGGCAAACAGCTTTAAATCAGAAAAAGACATGATTTCCTCCGGTATATATGTATCGCTTGTGTTTTTCACAAGATTTTTCCATCTACCATTGTAGCGCTTTTTGCACTATTTTTCAATCAAAAATAAAAGAAGGGCAACATATTTGTGCCCTTGTATCATTCTTTTGAAAAATATTCTAGTTCATCAACTCATTGTGCTTCTCAACAAAGCGATAAGCCTGATAAAAACCATAAAGAGTAATAGCCGTAACTACTGGAATCGCTAGTGGCAACTCTGTATCTAACTCCACAAAAGGAGAATTAAACAGGAAGTGAGTTCCCAAGGCTAAACCTAGGAAAATAAGCCCCTCTTTCTTGTCAACCTTCTGCCCTTTATAGGCTCTGTAAAGCAAGTAAACACCTACTACAGCTAGACCTGAAAAAGTCCAGTGAGAGGCAATTCCTGAGATGATACGCTCTAAAATTCTCGAAATAGTAAAGTCAAAGCCCTCTGGCAAATCCGTACGAATGTAGCCAATATCCTCAATCATTTGAAATCCCAAACCAGAAGCAATTCCAAGTAAAAACAAAGATTTTAATTTTCGCACAGGAATCAAAGCCAAAACAAAGACAAGTGGCAACAATTTCAACGGTTCTTCTACCAAAGGAGCCACAATAGCACTTTCAAAGGCATTTAAAAATGCACTATCTGGGAAAAGAATACCCAGCAAATCATGGATATAGGTATTAGAAAAGCTAGACAACCAGCCTGAGAGGAACATCCCACCCAATAAAGACAAGATCAAGGCATTCTTTGGCAATTCCCATTTTTTCCCAGTACGGAAGAGGAAATAAAGAGCCGGAATCATGTAAAAGAGAGCTAGAAAGATAGAAACTCCCATTAGTCCATATTCCGCACCTGACATCGAACCATCCGTATAGTAGATAGTTTCATACTGCAAACCAATACATAGCAATAAAATAAAAATAAATAAAATACTGTTTTTCTTCATACACTTTCTTTCTAAATGAAGTATTTACAATTCTACGACTGTCATACTTCCTGTATCAACATCGTAAATGGCACCAGAGATAATGACATCATCTGGTATTAGGGGAGACTCGATAAGGAGTTGCATATCCTCGCGTACACTCTCCTCTATATCTTGGAAAGGTAAAAAGTCCTGATCTGACACATCAACACCTAGTTCCTCTTTCAGATACTCCTGAAAAGGACCATTTTCAAAAGTTTGAGCACCACAGTCTGTATGGTGCAACACCACAATCTCTCTTGTCCCCATTTGTTGCTGGGAAATAACCAGCGAACGAATCATGTCCTCAGTCACTCGACCACCTGCATTCCGCAAAATATGAGCATCCCCAAGTGCCAAGCCCAGAGCTTGCGCAACGTGCAGACGAGAGTCCATACAGGTTACAATGGCTACTCTAGTTTTGGGTTTAAGTGGCAGATTTAACTGCCCATGTAGGGCAACATAAGCCTGATTGGCTTGCATAAACTGTTCAAAATACGACACGATTCCCTCCTTGAAAATTTGATAGTCAAATATTTCTCCTATCTTATCATTTTTAAGAGGATTTGTCACAGATTAAGCAAAAACCTTTTTCAAAACTTCCTGAATCGTTGTCACTCCAATTACCTGAATTTCCTTAGGCGGAGTAATTCCTGTCAAGGAATTCTTAGGTACATAAATCTTAGTAAATCCTAGTTTAGCAGCTTCATTGATGCGTTGCTCGATACGATTTACGCGCCGAACTTCTCCAGTCAAACCTAGTTCTCCTACAAAACATTCCTGAGGATTGGTTGGCTTGTCTTTATAGCTCGAAGCAATGGCAACCGCAACAGCTAAGTCAATCGCAGGTTCATCCAATTTGACACCGCCAGCAGATTTGAGGTAAGCATCCTGATTTTGCAAGAGAAGACCTGCCCGTTTTTCCAAAACAGCCATAATCAAGCTAGCACGATTAAAATCAAGTCCTGTCGTTGTACGCTTGGCATTTCCAAACATGGTCGGTGTCACCAAAGCCTGAACCTCCGCCAAAATCGGACGCGTCCCTTCCATAGTTACCACGATTGATGAACCAGTTGCCCCATCCAAACGCTCTTCTAAGAAAACTTGACTCGGATTGAGAACCTCAACCAAGCCACCTGACTGCATCTCAAAAATCCCAATCTCATTAGTGGAGCCAAAACGGTTTTTGACCGCTCTCAGAATACGGAAGGTATGGTGACGTTCCCCTTCAAAGTAAAGCACCGTATCCACCATATGCTCCAACATACGAGGCCCAGCCAAGGTTCCCTCCTTGGTCACATGCCCTACAATAAAGATGGCAATGTTATTAGTTTTAGCCAGCTGCATAAGTTCAGCCGTCACCTCACGCACTTGAGAAACAGACCCCTGCACCCCTGAAATTTCAGGAGACATAATGGTCTGAATAGAGTCAATAATGAGGAAGTCTGGCTGAATTCTTTCTACCTCTGCGCGAACACTCTGCATATTGGTCTCTGCATAGAGATAAAACTCGCTATCAATATCTCCCAAGCGCTCTGCTCGTAGTTTAATCTGCTGGGCAGACTCTTCCCCACTTACGTAAAGAACCGTTCCCACTTGAGACAGCTGGGTTGAGACTTGTAGGAGAAGGGTTGATTTCCCAATTCCAGGATCCCCACCTATGAGGACGAGACTTCCTGGTACCACTCCGCCTCCAAGTACACGGTTGAATTCCTCCATCTCTGTCTTGGTTCGATTGACGTTGATCGAAGTCACCTCAGCCAGTTTCATGGGCTTGGTTTTCTCACCTGTCAAGGACACGCGCGCATTCTTGACCTCGACAACCTCAACCTCTTCTACAAAAGAAGACCAAGACCCACAGTTGGGGCAACGCCCCAGATATTTAGGTGAATTATACCCACAATTTTGACATACAAATGTCGCTTTTTTCTTTGCGATGATAAACCTCTTTCTATATCTCTAATTCACACTCAACCACTTGGCAAAAATCAATCTTCTCATTTGGCACAAACTGACGCATGAGCATGTTGTGAGTTACCACTATCACGGTCTGGTAATCTCGATACTTAGCCATGCATTCTAGAAAACGAGACTTCATCTCCGTAGCTGTCTCATATTGAATAGGACTATTAGGAAGTAACTCCCCCTTATTTTCTAGAAATAGTCTTCTAGCTTCTTCAAATCTATCTATGCCACTTTCATAGACCTGCCATTCATGCAATAATGGCTCCACTCTCAAAGGAAGTCCCGTAGCACAAGCCACATAAGAAGCCGTTTCTAAAGCTCTTGTGACTGCAGAAGACACCAGGATATCAGCTGAGCCAAACAAAGGATTTTTGCAAAGTTCCTGAGCTTGTTGTCTTCCTTTCTCAGATAAGGGTGCCAAATCTATCCCGAATCCAGTATAGGAACGCTCCTCTAACTCACGGTAATTTGGCTCTCCGTGACGGATAAAAATAATTTTCATATTAAGATCCCCATAAAACTATCCAATCTTGATTCCGCAATCTTGCCACTGCTTCAGTGTTTTAGTGAATTTCTTCTGGTTGGTAACTCCGACAGCAAACAAATCGACAGAAAGCTGATAATTCTCCTTGGTAGCTGCCAAAACGGAAGCCTTAACACAGCCATTGCCATCTACCACTATAAACTCTATGCTTTTAGCACCGTTTTCCTCTAAAAAATCTTTTAAATCTGGATTAGTAAAGCAAGAAGTCCGACGCTTCTCAAAGATACGAGAAGAGACAAGCAGCAAGCCGGTCGCAAATTTCTTCTTTCTTTCTTTTCTCACCTGTCAAGGACACACGCGCATTCTTTACCTCGGCAACCTCAACCTCTTCTACAAAAGAAGACCAAGACCCACAGTTGGGGCAACGCCCCAGATATTTAGGGGAATTATACCCACAATTTTGACATACAAATGTCGCTTTTTTTTGCGATGATAAACCTCTTTCTATATCTCTAACTCACACTCAATCACTTGGCAAAAATCAATCTTCTCATTTGGCACAAACTGACGCATGAGCATTCCGTGAGTTACAATGATAATAGTTTTATAATTTTTATATTTTTCCAAAGTTCTTAAAAAACGATGACGCATCTCCAGAGCTGTTTCATAGCGATAAGGAGAATCTTCAGGTAAACTTCCTTGATGTTTTAGATAATATTCATGAGCTACCAATACACTAGTTAAATCAGAGTTAGTACCATCTAAGTCTGGACGCCACTCATGAAAAAACGGCTCCACAAATAAGTCCAATCCTGTTTCAACTGCTATATAATGGGCTGTTTCTAAAGCCCTCGTCACAGACGATGAAATAATAATCTCTGCCTTTCCAAAACATGCAGTTTTAGCAACTTCTTTTGCCAGACTGCGACCTTTTCCTGTCAATGGTGCTAAATCACGACCAAAACCACTATAGAGTTGCGGATTTTCAAGTTTATCAAGCATACTATAATCTGGCTCTCCATGACGTACAAAGATAATCTTCATTCTAGTGCCCAGTCGATCCAAATCCACCAGTTCGCACGCCATCAGCTGCATCTCCATCTGCAATTAAGAAAGGAGCAAAGACAGCCTGGACCACACGTTCCCCAACTTCAAGAACAACCTCTTGGTCTGTGATATTCTTCATCTGAGCAAATATGCCCTTCATTCCCAGGATTTCCATAATAATCCCCATCAATGACACCAACCGAGTTAATCAAGACCAAGCCCTTCTTACGAGGGTTTGAAGAGCGATCATAGAGGTAGAGAACCTCAGTCGGTTGCATATAAGCCTTAACCCCTGTCGGAACCAAGACAATCTCTCCTGGTGCAATCACAGTCCGTTCCGCAACCTTTAAGTCGTAACCAGCCGCATGCGCTGTCTCACGCTTGGGTAATAAATTTTCATCTGTAAAAGTCGAAACCAATTCAAAACCACGAATTTTCATCATCTTCTCTTTTCTATTATCATTTATTCTAGATTATTCTATCTTATTTATTCGGAAAAAGCACGAAAAAAAGAGCACACGATTCAAATCGCTTAGGGCTGCTGGATTCCTCCCCTGACCCGCTTCACGCAGAACTGTTGCTCCACTATTTATTATATCACATTCCTCTTCATTTTAAAAGCAAAATTATTTTTTCCGTCTATTTCTAAAAAAGTTCTGCATAATAGCTGCGCATTCATCTTCCAAAATTCCCGTTTCAACATCCACACGATGGTTGAGACGCTCATCTGTCAAGATATCGTACAAACTCCCAGCAGCGCCAAATTTCTGGTTTTTAGCCCCATAGACCACGTTTGGAATGCGGGCAAGTCCAATCGCCCCACTACACATGACACAAGGCTCAATAGTCACAAAAAGCGTGCAATCCAGCAAGCGCCAACTCTCCTCACTCAAGTTCGCATTCTCTATGGCCATAATCTCCGCATGCATAACTGCTCGTTGCAACTCTTCACGCGCATTATGCCCACGGCCAATGATTGCTCCGTCCTTGACAATCACACAACCAATTGGAATTTCATCGTGTTCAAGAGCAATCTCAGCCTCTCTCAAGGCCTCTCTCATGAAGACTTCTTTTTCTTCAACTGTATAATTCATCCGTTTCTCTTTTCCTACTTATCGATTTTATTATTATATCATGAATCCCAACACAAAAAAAGCCACCGAATGCGGTGACTTTATAGGGAGATTATTATGAAAAAGGTAAAATAAAATCTTATTAAATCAACACTTTTGGAGGGTGTCCCCTCCAACTCCCCGACCTCTGGACAAGGTCTATTTTTTTGAAAAAAATAAAAAAACTTCATCAAAACTATTGACATCATGCAACTTTAGTTGTATAATAGATACATAAGGTTAAGGAGGAAACCTTAGACAAGGAAACTAGTAGAAAGGAAAACAAAATGTTTAAGTCCAAAAAGAAGCCACTCAAAGTCAAAACAAATAAGCTAGTCATCAAAATAAACTTATTTGTAATCAGCTTTGAATGGCACATCGAATTTGGATAGTGAGAAATCACTATCCACCCCTTCGGGGGTGTACTTAAATTATAACAGGAAAAACAATGAAAGTAAATCTTAAAATCAGAAAAACCACCAAGCGTGAAAAAGTTGAATTTATTATCGGACTTCTTCTACTCTTATTTGTGTTTTGGTATTTTATGAGGTAATATATGTCAGTAGATATTGAAGCTATCCACTGGCTTTTAGACAACGCCACAGCATATGCTATTAGCAAAAACTGTGGCGTATCTATTCAAGCCGTGGACAAGTATAAAAACGGCGTATCAGATATTATGAACATGCGTTTAAAACACGCTATCAGCATGACTGCTTACGCCCACACACTACAAGAAAAACAGTGAGTACCATCGCTGTTTTTTTATTTTGAGTAAACAAAAAACCGCAAGCCTGAGCCTGCGGTTAGTGTAATCTATTTTGCTTTCTTTCTATTTTATTTTGTAGTGATTAAACCGAAATTTCTCTTAAAAATACATTGTTAAGATAATAATTCATTAACTCTTTCCTGAACCGCTTGATAATCATATCCAGCGTTTGTTAAGTTGTCATAGCGTTCTTGTCCGTTTCCCCACTCGCCGTTGATAACCTCTTGCGCAATTTTATCAAGGTTTTTGAGTTTGTGATTCTGTTCCGTAAATAAGTTCATTCACTTTTTTTGTTGCACTGCATCATAATCATAACCAGCGCTTGTTAAGTTATCGTAGCGCTCTTGTCCATTTCCCCATTCTCCTTGTAGAACTTGATTTTGCAATTTTGTCAAGGTCTTGAGTTTGTGAACTTGTTCCATCTAGTAACTCATTTACTTTATCCTGAACAGCTTGATAATCATAACCAGCGCTTGTTAAGTTGTCATAGCGTTCTTGTCCATTACCCCACAAACCATTTAAGACTTCTTGAGCAACAGTTTCTATTGATTTACTGCTAGAAGATTTTTTTGTAGGACTGGTTGAGGTGTTTCGGTCTCTTCAAACATTTCTTCATCGTCTAACAAGACAATATTTTTTTATCAAAGGGATTGCTTGAGTATTGCCACCATCTTATACCATCCATAGATGGGAAGTACTCAAAATCAGCATTTCCATCGTTTAGCCCATAGCCTGCAATCCAAAGGCTAGTTGGAAATTTTTGCAAGAATCTGCTCATAATAGATATTATTGAGCGTGAATGGCTTGTAGCTGTAATAGATTGGCTCATAGCCATTTTCTTTGAGGATTTCCATAAAGCGAATACATGCATCTGTATTTGCCTGTTTATCTCCGCTAGCGTGATCTTCGTAATCAAGACACAAGTATTTTACTTTTTGAGGTACGTTATTAAGAAAGTAGCGTGCCTCTCGTTCAGCTTCTTCGATGTCACCTCCAAACCAAGCAAAATGGTAAAAGCCAATAGGGTTAGATTGTTCCACTTGAGCAGATAAGCAAGGGTTGATATAGCTTGTACTTTCAGAAATTTTGATGATAGTATTCTGTGTACCCATGTCAGCCAAAATACCTGTAATATCGTATCCATTGTGGCTAGATACGTCGATGAATAAGTCGTTTTTCTTCATTTTTTCCTCCTAGTCTTCGCCTTCGCTTGGTTCTTTATAGTCAAGAGCACGTTTGCTATCAGTCAGACCTTTCGTTGTTGGGTCTGGAATGATATTCAAGATGTTTACAATCGTCAAACCAACAAGATAGGGATTTGAGAAAAATTTTCCTAGCAAGTCAAAGATAACTCCCCAACTAACCAAATCTTCCAATTTGAGATTGAAATATGCGAGAATTGGCAAAGCTAAAGCGAATGCAACTCGCAATAAAAATGTTTTGTTTTTAAAATTAAAACGTACTTTCCAGTTAATCATTTGTTATTTTCCTTTCTATTCTTGCAATGTTGTTGGCCAAGGGTCGTCTGTCGTAAATACTACTGGGCTTATGCGAATTTGAGAAAGCATAGTATTTGTTACCTCATTTTTTCCCATGGCGTATCTCAACTGAATAGCGTTACTATCTTCTTTACCGCCTACGTAGACACTACCAAGTAAGTCTCCTAAGTCTCCATATAGGCCAGATAGTAGAGAGCTTGCACTTCTAAATCCTTCGGGTAGAATGTCGTTCCCTCTACCAGCATTTAGCTTAATCCACGTATACTTTTTACCGTTGATAGTTTTTTCAACAACGTTTCCACTAAACTCTTGTCTTTGTAAGTCATCAACACCGAACCATCCCCATGACAAGCCGTCGAATTTAACGACAATTTCATCGTTAATTCTTCTGACTTGTACTTTCGCGCTTTCTCTCTTGTTGATTACTGGCAACGTCCTCCAACCAGTATCACCAATCAGTACACGCCACCCTGTGTTACCGTTTCCTTTTTCTTTAATCCATTTCAGAGCTCCGTTGGTCACGTTGACATCTACATAGGTTGTACCGATTTCAGCAGTGATACGGCCTTCTGGTGAGCCTGTGCCACGGATTTCATGACCTACGTTCTCAGGTAGTGGCAGAGTGACATTATTACCTCCAACAATTCCAAGGGTATTTCCAGTTAGAGTTAATTGTGGACTCGGTTTCGTTCAGTTCCTTCACATCACGGCCGACCGCCTGAGCAAATTCCTCTAAATTGTTCATCGCAATCACGCTTTCGCTGCATTATAGGTTGCGACCAAGTCAAGGTTGGCAAACTCGTCAATACGACGACCGAGGTCAGCCAGTTTTTGCACGACTGCGCCTTCAGTATCGCCACTCATGCTAGCGATTTTCTCAGCGATTTCTTTGAGTGTATTGAGGTTTTCAGGAACACCCTCGCCTAAAATATCATTTTTAACTGCGGTTTTAGCTTGTTCAATCAATTGTGTGACTGTCGCATTGTCAATCTTGCCGTTAAGCAGTTGTTTCAATTCCTTGATGTCAACTCCGACTGCTTGAGCGAATGCCGTTAATTTTGTTGTGTCCATTTTTTTACACCTTTCCTAAATTATAGTAAAAGAGCAAGTCAGGGATTTCCTGACTCACTATGCCATCACCACTTACAGTTTTTCCTGCAAGCTGCTTCTTAACTTCTTCAGCAATATCCAGCTCCTTAAGAGCATGAATTTCCTCTGCAACCAGATTCTTATCCGATTTTGTGATTTTAATTTGAGTCGAGTCGTCGCTTGGGAATGTATACCCCCCTACCGATACCTCGATTCGATATAGACCAGCAGGTAAAATCATGCCCAAACTAAAGGCAACTGCGCCATTTGTCACGACTGCCGTTTTGCGTAATTGCTCCTGACCTCTCGTCAACGTGATAGATGCCTCTTGTCCTTCAAGCTGTGGAATCGGATCATGATTTTCATCAAGCAAAGAAAAGGCAAATGTGGAAGCCATATCGCCTTGCTTGACTAAAAATCCACCGTCCACTTGTTTGAGATTGGTTGAATTAAGAACATAAGCCATTCTTTGCTCCTTTCTCGTCTTCAACTAAGATGTCGTCCCTAATCTGCAATGCTTCAAAATTGTTGTACAAGTGGTCAATGTAGCCATTGCCTCCAAGAGCTTTATAGCTTTTGTGCATGTTTTCGACCACGTAGAACTCGTCCTTTGTGGTAAACCCACGTCGGATAGCTCTGCGAATATCACGATCAAGACGCATCCTCATAGTTACCAGGTGCGCCTCGTCGTGTAACTTCAGTTTCTCTTGTACTTCGTCAATTTTGGTGTTGTTCTCATCGGCAGTAACCTGGACATCTTTGATTTGTTTCTTGACATCATTCAATTCTGAAATGATTTGGTCTGTCTGTTCCTTGGTCTTCTTCGGCATTTTATATCCAAGCCAAGCTACGACGATTGGTGTCGCTACTGGTAGCACGTTCATAAAAAAATGCTCAGTTGATTGTAAGACGTCCATAGTCACCTCTACTGTTGATTTGTTGCTTTCGGAACATTAAACTTCCAAGTTGCTAATACACCGTTTTGGGAAGGTGTTCCTTCGAGTTGAGCAAGGGTTTCTCCTTGGTATGTAAACGACTGATTCGTTTGAATCAAGATACGTTTACCTTCTCCGTTGATTTCAGTGTGACCAGGGTCTTCGACCGCAAAGATTGCACCAGGCTCATAAACTTTACCGACTTCAGCAAGAGGGAAAAGTTCGACCATTTCTTTGTAAGTCGTACCGTAAGAAACTTTCTCACCCATAATTGAATCCTGAGCCATCACTCGCACTACTTTATTAATGCGGTTCGCAAGTGCTTCAAGATTATTCTGCTTCGCTTCAGTCTGAATTAATTGTTGTTTGGTTTGTTCAAGATTTGCTTGAGCCTGCTCCAGTTTCGCTTGCGTTTGAACAATAGCGCTAGCTGGGTCAAGCTCTGCCTTAACAACGTCCAAAACAGCCTGAATAAGCGTTTCTTGGCTTTCATGTGTGCGGTCGCCTGCCAAGCCTGCTTGCTCATAGCTATAGCGTTGCCCATGTTCTTTCTTGATTGTCACGACTGTGACATTCTCTGGCGGATGTAAGAAGGGGTATTTGCTAATTCGTATGTTTGTGTCATGTTCTATTCTCCTTTTTGCATTTTTGCTTTTGTTTCTTCGAAAAGTTCTTTGAGCGCTGGGTCGTATTTCAGCACCTCGTTCATTGCTTTTAATTCGCTTGTTGCAAGTTGGTAAAATGCCTCATTTTGAGCCGATTCCAACTCACTTTTAGCCAATTTAGTTGCTAGTGAGTTCATCACTAATTGATCCAGTGTTTCGTTCATGCTATTTCCTCCAATTTTTGATTTAGTTCTTGTACTGCTTTAATTAAGTAAGGCACAAATTTTGAGTAATTGATTGTTAAGTGATTATCCTCGCCCTCGTATTTCTCGACTGCACCAGGAATAATATCTAACACTTCTTGCGCGATCAGACCGATTCCTTCATGAGTCTTATCCTTAATGTAGTCAAATGCGACTAAATTTAAAGCATTTATTTTATCCAATGCCTTGACTGATGTCGGTTCAATATTCTCTTTCAATTTTCTATCCGAACCGGTTGTGATTCCAGCGTGTTGTCTCCATTTCCCAGTGACGATTTGACTCCACCAGACAACTCTATTGTATCCACCATCAGGATTATCCCCCTTCGCCTTCCACATCATCATAGCCAATCCATATTCCTCTCGGAGCATTGATTTTAGAGTAGAAATTAACCTTTGATGTACTTGCGAAATCCACTTTGGAATAAAAATCCACATCATTCCTACAATACATCTTCCCGTTAGTGTTGACATACCAAGCTTTGGGACCAGGGGTGTCTAAACTTTCACCCCAATTTGCCCAAAATGCGTTTCTGTTCGCACCAGCGTTCATTCCGTTACCCATCCCAATACTAACAGAGTTAATTCCTGTTATGAAATATCCATTTCTGTTTGTGTATTGACCAAATCTGAAGCCTCCAATTTTACCTTGAAAACCTTCTAGAAATGTCGCAGTGACTACGACAGACCGAAGCTTGTTGATAAATGCCTCTTTCGCAGCAAGCATATCTGTAAAGATATTACTTGCCACTAGCTTGTTAGCAAAGGCTTGGTCCATTCTCACTTTATCAGCAGTAACGGCTTCAGCACCTATAATTGTAGACGTGACCGAACCAGCTTCAAAATTGGCTGTCTTCAGCTTGTCAACCATTGCTGACTTGATAACGGCTCTGTCAATCAAGGTTTCGCCTGTGATGTGAGTAGCCTTACCAGTGATACGATTTGTCCATTTGAACCAAGATTAATTCCTGAAATCAAATCACCTGCGCTATTGATGTTTTGCACAGACCATGACCCAGCTAGCTGACTTTGAACTGTTTTTAGGCCTTCATTCTTAGATACCTCAACCTGAAATAGTTGGTTAGTAAGTGCCATGCGAGCGACCTTGTTAGAGATGTCATTTTCATTTCTACCAATAATCCGCTCATAGAGTTGACTGGTTTCTCTGACTCGTTGGAAATCGACTTGGTTAGCCTTTCCAGCTATCTGAGAGGTAAGGTTTGCAAATCGGCCATCGACCGTCTGCTTGTACTGAGAGATTTTTGTAGCGATGTCATTGTTCGTCTGCGTGCTTATCGCACTAAATCGACGTTCAAGACCTCTCACATCCTCTTGATAAGCTGATTTTCCAACATAGTCTCTTGATATCTGCTCACGGATTGCGCTAACTTGACGAGCGCTCTCGTCTCGAGCATAACGTTGCAAACTCTCTTGTCGCTGACCATCCTTGCTGATGTAGGTCTCAACCGCGCCCATTTTAGTAAACAGACCATCTGCAGTGCTCTTAACTTCATTTAGCTTAGTGCCGTACTGAGTCTTGAACGACTCAATCTGATTAAGCACATTTTGAGAAGAGTTCTGCAGATTAGTAATGTCTGCTCTTGCTTGCTCACCAATTCGCTTGGCTTCTTGAGCGAGTAAGCTGCTTGCGCCAGCATTTCTCAAGGCTTCTTCTGCCTTTCGTCTAGCTTCTTGGATTGAAGCATTATCAAAGCTGTCGAAACGCTGATTGATAGTATCAGAGAGTTCCCTCTTGACTTCTTCGACTCTGGCTTTAGCAGCATTAAGACCGTCTGTGAATTGATTGACAAACTCTTCTTTCTTCCTGTCAAAAGCAAGACTAGCATTCTTGAGTTCTCTTGCTAACTGCCTTTCAAAATCACTTTGAAGTTGTTGAGCTTCATCCTTAACTGCATCACTCACTGCGTTACCAATCGCATTCGCAAGGCCTGACTTGAACTGCCCAAAACCAATTGTCTTCAATTTTTTGCCCATTGGTGAGTAAGTGTACTTAGTAATCTTCTTGCGCACGTCAAGATTGTAGACATCGTGAAATAAACTCACAATATCAAACATCTGGACAGGCACATCACTCTGGCCGACAACCTCAAGCTCAAGGCTATCTTCCATCATGTCACAGAGCGAAGTTCGATAATACTGCTCACCATATTTTCGAAGGCTTGCTTCATCATTCACATCCCGATCATTAACCTCAATCACATCTTCGTAGATTTGACTGTACTTGTTAATGAGTGGACTATCCACAACCACAGACAACTTGCGGTCAGGCGCCTTTTCTCCCTCACCTTTGACTGTCGCGATGAAAGTAATTCGAGTCTTTAAAGACTTGGTAGATGTCTTGTGCTGGTAGCTAGATAGGTTTTTCTTATACATAAAAAGCGATTCGTTCTCTGAACCGCCATTTTTCAACAATCGAACCTGGTAGCCGTGGCGCACAAGGTCTCCACCCCATTGACCAATAATAGAATGCTTATCTTTCGCAAATGCCTCCATAGCATTCTTAGAGCCAATATTAAAGGTATGCCTATCTTCAATATCAGAGAAGAATGAGAACGGATTGTCACGAGTGATCGCGCCAGCAAAACGACTGAGAGCAGTTGAGCCAGTCGCTTGATCAAGAGTAAGCGAACTGACCACATAGTTATTCAAAAGGGTGAATACTTGTTTCGCATAGACTTGAATATAGTCATGCTTCTTCTCTACCTCGAAAATGACAAAATCCTGTTCACCGTGAAGGTCATCAGCCGTTAGGAACGCTTCCTCCTTCAACTGCTCCCACAACGAATCCGAGGTCGGAAATCGGAAGGACAATTGATAAGTGCTATTATCCTCTTGAACAATTTCATCAGCATAGGCAGCGTTCAGAGGCATATTTCCATTTGTTAAATAAATCAAATCTTATACCTCCAATTCGGTCGAATAGTAATTTTACGGACGTTTCCGGTAAACGAGATTCCGACCTTACCGGTCGGGATTTCCAAGAACCCTCCACGTTTCCTGAGAGTGTTCTGAACCGCACCAGTAGCATTGTAGATATTTTGCTTACCTTGCCTACAGTCAATCGTAGCCTTAGTCTTAATAGCAAGATACATGGTCTTACGGCCAATAGTAAGGGAGATATCACCATCCCCCTCAACCTCGATGATTGGTTCAGAATAAATCGTCCCAAGATTAATGATTGTACCAGATGCAGTAAGAACAATAGGTTCTACGCTCTTCTGATATCTGAAGGGTTGCATGTCTAACTTGATCTCTAACTTCCAAGCATGATTCCCAAAAGGTTCAAAACTAGCAGTCACAAAGTTAGCATAAAACAATGAGCTAAGCTGATAGCTAAATTCCAAAACGTTATCATTCGATTGAAACTTATCAAGAATACTTGAAATCTCAACCATTTTTTTAACGTGGAGAGTGAAGGTCCTTTCGTAACTGTCGAAAGAACCGTCTAACACACGGTAACTACCATTGACTCCATAAAGAGTTGCCTTCTCTCCTTTTGGCTTAGCAGCCTCCACCTTCCCAAAATCGGTCACAACACAACCAGGAAGGCTTGATGTATTAAAACCGTTGATGATCATATAATCCATTAAATTCCTCCCCTCGCATAAATAGCACCGTGTTGTTCATAGGTTTTGATTGAGATAATGTCATTATCCAGATAAACGTCTGACGATTTTTCAAGGATAGCAGTAAGGATTCTCTCCATACTTGCTCTCAGAATCGCTATCTCAGACACGGTTTTATTTTCATGCGCTTCAAATTGAGACGACGGCATAGCCAACTGTGCCTCAAGACTTTTGGTCACGGACTCAGATGAGTTCAGATCCAGACTGTCTCCTGAAAATACATCCGAAATCTCACCAGCCATACCTCCGACCGTTTTCTTGACGTCTTTAAACCCATCTTTTAATCCATTGTCTAAACTTCCCATAATTGCATTACCTGCTGGAATCAAAAGCTTACGGTCATACTCAATAGGTCCTTTATGGTCACGGATCCAACCAGCGATACCACCGACGAAGTCAGTTACAGAAGACCACATAGACTGCAAACCATTCAAGAAACCTTGTAAGATTGCTTGTCCTGCACTATACAAATCAATATTCCACAATTGATTGAAGAATCCAGTTACATTACTTACAAGACTAGATACCGCATTAGACATGTTGTTCCAGGCATTTTGCGCCCCGGATACGAGACCATTGATAATACTTAGAACGCTAGACGCTAGAGAACTCCAAGCATTGCTTGCCGTTGACTTAATACCTTCCCACAAACTTGATAGGAAGTTCATAAAGCCATCCCAGATATTTGAGCTCCCTGCACCAGACCTGTTATCAAACTTGTTACAGTAGACTTTATCCATTCCCAAGCCGCTGAAGCAGCAGACTTGATAAATTCCCAGTTAGCAGAGAGACCAATTGAAAAGTTTTCAAAAGCAACTTTACCAAATCCGACAATAGCATCTACAATACCAAAAAAGAAGGTTTTGATACCTTCCCAGACTAGAGAAATGCCATTCTGAATACCTTCCCAAATTAGAGAAAGATCAGCTCCTAGCTGGCTGAAGTTCCCTGTCACAAGGTCGATGATGATGAGAATAGCACCCAAGAAAATAGATTTGATGAAGTCCCAAGCGCCTTGAAAAATCATCTTAATCCCTTCCCAAATTTGAGTCAGACCAGCTGAAATGTTGTTCCAATCATTCATAAATCTATCTATAAACGTTTGAACAATCGTCATCACTGCTGTCGTGATAGCTGTCCAGGCCACAGATGCGGCCTCTTGAATGCTTATCCATAAATCTGAAAAGAATGTTACAACAGCATTCCACATCGCCTTCAAAGACTCAATGTAAGCATTCCAAGCTGTTACGACTCCATCCCACAAGGTGCTAGCACCCTCAGAGATTCCAGACCAAAGGCCGACAAAGAAATCAGCAATCCCCTGCCATGCCTGCTTGATCCAATCCACAAAAGATGACCAAATTTGCTGACCAGTTTCTGTTTGTGTGAAGAACCATACAAGACCTGCAGTCAATGCTGCGACTGCCGCTACAATTAACCCAATTGGATTGGCAGACAACACAGCATTAAAAATACCGAACGCTCCGCTTGCTCCCATAGTAGCCGCCGCATTCGCTGCTTCCGCGGTAGTGAGTGCACCGGTTCTTACGAACTGAGCTAGCATTAAGCCATTCGTAATAGCCAGAGTTGCATTCCTGATTGTTTCAATTCCTTTTGTTAGCGTTAAAACAGCTTTATAGCCCGACCATGCACTCGTAATGCTAACAACAGCCAATTTTAAAGCATCTAACGCAAGAGGCGAATCTTTTAACCAAGATGTAAATTTGCTAAGACTTTCAGAGGCGTCTCTGATAAAACCTGAGATACTTTCAAATGCAAAACCTAACAGGTTCACTCCCTGCTCCCCGTCTTTAATCCCTAACAGATCTCCAACAAAATCAACAACAATACTTGCAACATTGCCAGCAACAACCCCAATGTTCTCAAAAGTAACTCGAATATTGTCTGCGATGTTGACAATTTGATTAGCAGCACCCTCGCTAAATCCAAGCATGGTCAGGATATCAATGTTATCTTGCTTGCTCAATGATCCAAAGATCATATCAAAGAAGGTTTGAAAGATACCTGTCGCTCTCGATAGTTGACTATAGACTGCACTTCCAAAAGCATCCCCAAAAAGCTGAGAAGCAATCTGGCTAATCCCTTCAGTCAAAACCAAGCCAAGGCCAGAAAAAATATTTCCAACCATTGGTAAAAAATTATCAAAAAGAAAGGTAGATGTTGTTTTAAGCAAAGCATGCAGAGAAGGTAGGATATTCTCTCCTAGCGCTAACTTTCCAAGTACATTCTGAGCGGCTGCTTTCATAGATTCAAAAGAACCACTAAAAGTAGATGCTGCCTCTTTAGCAGTTGTGCCAGTGATGTCAAGATTTTCTTGGATAGCGTGGATAGCATTATATACATCTGAGAGGTTGTTAATGTCGTACTTAACGCCCGTCAACTTCTGAGCGTCATTCAAAAGACGCTCCATTTCCTGCTTGGTACCACCGTATCCGAGTTTCAGGTTGTCAAGCATGGTGTAGTTTTGTTTGGCGAAACCTTGATACGCCAGTTGAATGCTTCCCATAGATGTCCCCATCTTATTCGCATTATCCGACATATCAATCATGGCCATGTTTGCTGTTTCAGCAGCTTTATTAGTGTCACCACCAAGAGATTGTAAGAGGCTAGCTGAGAAGCCTGTCACATTTTCCATGTAGGCATTAGCTGACAAACCTGTTGTTTTGTAGGCCTCATTAGCATATCCCTTCACCTTGTCAGCAGAACCTTTGAATAGAGTTTCGATACCTCCAAGTGATTGCTGAAGCGCTGCTCCTTCACTGATAGCCGCCGAAAAGGCCTTGCCAATTCCTGCCGCTGCAATAACTTTCGCCATAACGCTAACAAGACTAGAACCCAATGACTGCCCAGCGCTTTGCCCTGCTGCACTCGCTTCAGGATCGAGGATTGATTGGATTTTACCAGTAATACCTCTGGCTGATGGTATCAATTGTACATAAGCTTGTGCTATTTCTGTCGCCACTAATCTTCACCTCCTATCTTTTCTAGAATTTGCTGACGATATTCTTCAAAGTCCTCACCAGAATCAAAGATCATCTCCTTACTTTCTTAGCTTTAGTTTTACCTGTCAGCTCCTCTGCAACCATTAATGGTTTGTTGATTCCTTTCTGACCGTCTGTTGTTTTAAACCACACAAGAGCAGAAAGCCTATCAAGCACGCCTGCAAGCAAAAAGGTTTCAAAAGGAACTTTGCTATTGGTCATTTCCAGTTTGATCCGTGAATCATCTCTCAAACCAAAAGCAAAAACAGCTACCTGGTCAGCAGGTAACTGTCTGTAATCAAAAATCCCATATGTTTCAGCTAAATCACAAATAAGAGCATCTTCATCTGTTTGAATCATTCTAGCAAGGAGCGCTATTTTTTTAACTGGTTCTTACTTGTGAAAATCTCACTAATTTCTGCCCCCATTTTATCCAAAGGAACAATGCCATCCGCAGTTCGCACATGATTTTTCAAATCTTCGGATTTGTTACCAAGCATGAGTTGTACTACTTTTGGTAAAACTGCCGGATTTGTATCTACTTCAGTGATTGCTTCAAGCAACTCATAGTTTTCCAAGCGCTCTTTTGTGATTTCAAAAGCAAATCCGGTTGAAGTCACACCACGGATTGTTTTAATCTGTGGGGTTGCTCCGTTATTTTTTTTTTCTTACGATTTCGTCTTGACATAGTTAAGCTCCTTTGATGTATTCATAGTGTGTGTCGTCAGCAGCGTTAGGGAAGGCAGTTACTGTCGTACCATATCCGAGAACACTTCCATCGTTATAAGTGATTTCATCGATGGCAGTTACTTTTCCTGAAGGGATAACAATACGTTTAAGTACACCACCTTTTAGAACCGTTTCGATTACAAGGCAATGATGTGGCAATTCTTTTGAATTTGCCTTAATGGTAATTCCTGATGACAAGTCTCCAGATACATTATCTGATCCATAAACTTCCTTCAAAACATCCACATTCAATGCTTCAATCAGCATATATTTGAAAGTGTCTGTCTTTTCCTTTTGAACCGAACTTACAACGACGCCACCCCACGCCTTAATATTTTCTGATTCTGGGGAGTTGCTATTGGTCATACCATCTTCTGAAATATAACCAAGCGCTTTAAACGCATCATCTAATTTTGTAGTTGCGTCTGTTGGAAGTGCTGTTCCAAGAGGTGCAGAATAAACCGCACCTCCAATTTTAGGTTTTGCAGTCGTTACATTTGCTTCTGTAGCCATTTAATTTCTCCTTTTTAAAAATAATTAATATCAAATACGGCTTGGTATCGATATTGTTTTGTTTCAGTGTCTGTAAAGTTGTAATCGCTGTTTAAGTGGACACCACAGATTGAATCTAATTCAATCAACTCTTTTACAGCATTTTTCACTTTCACATTAAGCTCCGCAGCTTTCTGCATAGTTGGGCCATAACTTTGGAAAGCAAAGGTCGCACTACTAGAGTGATTACGCTCCTTCCCACCTGTCTTTTGAATAATGACAAAGCTATCGGGAGCTTCAGCTTCATGCTCAAAAAATGACGGTACATCTAAATGACCGTCAAGATATTTCTTGATAATAATTTCAATCATCTAATGCACCGCCTTCAACAAAGTGTTATTTTTCAAATTATCTCTTTTTGCTTTTCGCGTAGCTGGATAAATCATAGCATTGGCCCTCGTCTTACCAACGTGACTATCTTGTTCATAGCCAGGACCACATCTTTTTTTTATGACCGTTGCTTCTTTGTTCAGAATATCCTGAATCTCTTTGGATTTCAAAAGAGCTCCTACACCCGCACCGATAAGCTTGACTTTTGTATTACTCATACGCTTCAACCATCACTTTCTTATTCCATTCTAAAGGCATCATGGCTTCAATGCCTTCTAAGGGAATGCCAATCGTGCGCCATTTGCGCCCAAAGAAACGAACTTCACGGTCTTTCCACTCGTTCTGATCGCCTTTTGGGACGCCTAGCGTATAAGCGGCCTTTTTACCAGTAAGATTCAGTTGATTGGTGACATCTTCTGTCGAAGACGGAACAACCAGGACATTTTCTACTTGAATTTCTTTATTCTCATAGATTGGATGCCCAAAGTTATCCCTACCATTCTTGGTTTTTCCAATCAATGTTACAGTAATTCCTTTAATCCGTCCCATAGATATCAATCACCCCATATCTTTGCTTTTTGAGACCCAGACGTTTCAATTCTGAATCCTTGATAAAGAGACCACCGCCAGGAACTAGATAAGAACCACTGAAGGAATAACCTAAAGCGGACTCAGCAAATTGAGTCACTGGCTCCTGGTCAGTTGAGGTCATCAATGTGCGAGCTACCACATCAACCGTGACGGACTTAACGACCATAGCAAAAGATGGGTCAGTAGCCACCAACCCATCTAAATCCTTGCCAACTTTTTTAGCTTCAACGCGAAGAGAATGAGAAACAACTTCCAACAGCGCCTCGGATCGTTTTTCCTCATCGAATTTCAACGATCGCCACAATTTTTTCAAATCTTCGACTGTTGCAAAGTTCTCCATTTCTACCTCCAATCAAGCGACTACTGGACTTCAGTTTCCGCTGGTTCAATCAGCGAAATCAATTCAGTTTTTGTGGCACGGTTGTCATAAGTAATCCCTTTTTCATCAAGGATTTCTTTCAATGCTGCGTTAGTCAATGAGTCCAAGGGCTTGTATTCTTCAATCGAAACCCAATCGCCTCCACTAATTGTATTTTCAGTAACGATAGTAGCCCCTGTTTTTACATTAATGTATTCCATATACTACCCCGCTTTCACAATACGAGCAAAGCTGTTTTTGTCCAAAATTCCCCATCCGAGATAAATTTCTGCACGAAGATAGACTTGGTTATAACCTTTCAAGTCTTTTCCAGAATTGTCTGGATCACCATATCGAATGACTTCGAGTGGAATCTGCTTAGCATATCCCCATTTAACCATGTTAGCAAAGTCGCCAACAATAGCAACATCCTTATTGGTTCCAACATTAAGACCAACTGTAGTATTCACGTCTACAGGTAGACCATTAATAGCTCCTGGATTTGCTCCCCATGCCAATTCAGGGTAAAGGCGCTCATTAGCTGAGTTCTTCATACTAGCAAGTGCACTTGCAAATGTAGTATCAATAGCCATACCGCTAACGATATTATCAGCCCCTTGAATCATCTTCACTGCTTCTTCGACATTAGCATCTGGATCGCTTGTTGTGAAATTCACTGTCTGAGTGACCGCCTTGTCAAAACAGTTATCCCCAATAACGGTTGATTCTTGTTTAGTACGTGGATTAACCCCATGGAAAGACATAATATCAATACCACGAGCTACTTTATTAGCAAACCCTTCATTAAATGACTTCAAAATGTCAATTTTAGCTTCATCTGATGCATAAATGAACTCATCAGATACACGAGCACCATACTCGATTTGATAGGTACAATAGTTACTGGTTCTAGACTTGCACCACCATGCGTTTTCTTACCGTTTTCTGCAACGATGTCTACATCAGCATCTAACGAGAATGTGAATTCTTTCAATCCATTGAAAGGAATCGCTTGTTGATTAGATAATTTAGCAAGTGAGCTGTGCCCCTTAACTTTGTTGATAAGATCTGTCACAAGCATTGGGTCAAATAATGTTCCTCTTGATAGTTGATCTGGCATATGATTTCTCCTTTATTCTTCAATCTCTAAACCTTGAATTAGGTTTTTATACAATGTATTTTCTGTTTTTTCTAAAACAGGCTCTGTCTCTCTGACAGGCGCAACTGGTTGAGTTTTCTTTATAAAACCAGCTAAGCGCTCTGCATCAACTTTCAAGCTTTCTTCATCAGTTCCCTGCAAACGATCTGCAAGGTCGTAAGGCAATCCATGTTGCAAAGCTACTCGAGTTCGCAGACTAGCCGTCTCATAACCAGCGATTTTACTCTGCATCTCTTCAAGTTGCTTGTCAGCATCTGCCTTACTTTGATTGTTAGCTTCGATTGTTGACTTCAAGTCAACATTTTCTGTTTCCAATTCTGTAACTCGAGATTTGAGCTGGTCATAGTCGCTATACTTCGCTTTCTCACGAGATAAACGCTCCTTAATAGCAGCATCAAATTCTTCTTGTGTAGTGATTGGTTTAAAATCTGACATTCTCATGTCTCCTTTCTCCTGCTTCCCCGGCAGTTCGGTAATTTTGGCATCAAAAAAAGCAGTCACAAGACCGCTTATTTTAATAACTGATTTTTTGCTTTTTCTTAGGTTTGGTCGTAGCACAAGCCCAATGCGCAAGCAAAGCGCTATCCATCAAAGAAATATCCATATCGTCAAAGTGCGATCGATAACCAAAGCCACCATTTGAACCAATATTCCGCTTATCGCAGTTAGTGGCTACTTTTGATAGCGATGGTTGACCAGCATGGCAGATGGTCTTCTGGTAAATACCCTGTTCCCAAAGAGCGTTGGCCACGATGATTTCCTTCACCGTTGGTAGAATCACGTTCTTGATTCTGTAGTCCTTCAACTCTTCGTCCAGGATCTTTTGCCCACTTGCGCCATCGATGACAATCTGAGCTACATCAGCTTGTCTCAGAAAAGCGACCATCCACTCATTCCCATTACGAACAGATTGGCAATCTACTGTCTCAACAAAGTAACGACCATCTTTAGTCCGTGCAGCAATGCTCAATGCCACATTCGTTCCATCTTGGCCATACTTGATACCAACAGACAACTTGCCAGATAATTCTGGGACATCATCCACCTTGAGCTCATTCCACTCCGTTTCAGAAATAGCAGATTTCTGGTTGTAAGTTGGCCAAAATCCCAAACGTTGGATATTATGGTCTAGCTTATCCTCACCAAGCTCAGCTTCAATCTTACGCTCATTTAAGTGGTAGCCCATGGATGGATTAGAATTATACCAAGCTTCCACATCGTCGATTTCCTTTTCATCAGAAACCGACCACTCAGCCCAGCCAGAATACTTCCCTTTCCCAAAAAGACAAGTCTCACGATACTTAGTAAAGACCGTACCACTCGATACAGGTGTCGGAGGTGTCCCACACATGATTGTGATAGGATTTTCACTGTCCGTAACCGTGTATTTCAAAGCAGATTCTTGCTCGGTCGTGTACTCCTGAGCCTCGTCAATGATTAGCATATCAAAACCTTCACCAAGACCACCATTTGATGTCCTAGTACGGAATTGGATAACACCACCTGTTGAATAAAGTTCAATCCTCTCCTGCCCCTTCGCACGAATGGAATTGAAATCCTCACCATCCACATACCCCATTTTCTCAAGGTATCGTTTCACCTTCTCAAAAGAGGAATGAGATGTAGAAATTCGGTGAGCCGTGTGCAGGATATTCAATCCCTTATGCAAGCCCCAAATTTCAAGAATATATAGGATTTCAGATTTACCATTACGACGAGGGATAGAATAACCAAACTTCTGATGCACCCATAGTCCGTTTATCTACTGCCATTAAAGGCAATAGCAGGTTTTTCTGCCAAGCATAGCAAGAAAGCCCTGTCCGCTCGTAAAGTTCAATCGCTTCTTTAGCTTTTGAATTTTTCTTGACGTATTTTAAAATCACCGATTGAGTAGGATTCTGATTGCCAAGTTTCTTCCTCGCCATTCTACTTTCCTTTCAATCGTATCGCATGATAACCCTATCGCTGGGAGATATTCGGATCACCTCCTAATCTTTAATAGCTCGGTTTGAAACTTTAGTGTATACATCTACGTAAGTCTCTTTCTTGTCTCCGTTATGCGTGATTTCTGCATAATCGCCACATTTTTCACCAGACTTGATTTGATTAGTACTAACAAGAGCCTTCCAATTTTGCAAAGTTTTGCTAAACCAAACCACAAAGCAGTCTTCTTCTTTGATTTCGCGGCCTGCCAAGCGTGAAAATTCTTGCGATGCCAATTGTTTTGCTTTTTTTAACATTTTTTATTCCTTTCTGAACATAAAGAAAACCGTATGGAAATCCAAACGGTTTATAGTGATTTATAGCAGTTTATAGCAATAGAATTATAAATACCTCATACAGAACCTCCTTTCAAGTTTTCAATAAGAAAAGCACTTAGAATTTTCTAAGTGCTTATCCCCAAGCGAAAGATTTCTCGCTTGGTAATTCTCCTTTATCCCACATCTGCTTCACTGCTCCACGAGCCTTGTTCGCATAGTAAGGATAACCTAGTTCTTTATCATAATTCGACTCGATGACAACTGTAACTTCACCAGTGCTCTCATCAATCTCGATCATACCTGGGTCACGGTTTCAGGAATATACCAATAACCCTTACTTTTTGAATTGAAAATTTTAATAAGTTTAAGCATTATAGGTCTCCTTTCTCCTTCATCCAAGTAATCCATGCTTTTTGGTAGTTATAGCTTTTATTAGTGAGTTCGTGGGCTTCATCGTACTTCATTCCCTTTGCCATCAAATCATGTTCCATCAACTCGTGATTTAACATTACAAGGTCGTGAGGTTGAATATTCTTACCACCAATCTCTGAAAGTCGTCGCCAACTCTCAGCCATGTCATAGCTAGGATCAAAACGTTTCCGTCCATCTTCTAAATCATACTCATTAATAAAAATATGGTTGTAAATCTTCTCAACATCTGCTTGTGAAAGACCGCTATTATTAGATACCTTCACTATTTCATGTTGCTTATTTCGATTCCGTACACTCTCATAAAATTTTTGAGCATGCCGGTCACGCTCTTTATTGTATGGATCATTTCTATCATTCCAAGCACCATACACAGCACCACTACTCTTCATAAACCTATTATATCGCTTTTGCTCACGCTCGTCAACAGATACTACGCCAATTAACTTCCTACGCTCAACTCTCTCTTTGTCTATAGAATTCCATTTCTTCGTCCAGACATTTTGAGTTTTTCCGCTTTTCGGATCATAGTCTACAATGCAACGACAATGCTGATGCCTTCTGTAAACGTCCTTGGGAACTCTTGGATATTTATAGTTTCCTTGAACTTCTTGGCACCACTCACAACAATGAAAATACGATTTTCTAATAATTTCAGGTTGCAATCCAGACTGATGATGAAACTCCGCATTCTTCCTGATTGTATCATCGATAATGGACTGAGTGAAATTCACAATAGGTTCACCGAGCAACCAACTGACATCCTCAAAATTCTCCTCAGACGAAAAGCGATTGACAATGCCAGCTATTCGATCCAGATTTAATTCAGGAACTTGAACTTTCAGACCTATTTTCGCTTCCTGGTTCAAATTCTTCTGAACATCACTAGTATAACCACTCACAAGCTCGTGATTTCGTCTTAGCACGTCCGTCAGCAAACGTTGAGCGATATTATAATACATTTTACCGTCTGGTAATTTATCGGCGCTCAGAGACGCTCCTAGAGCCTTAGAAAGAATTTCACCAATTTCAATCGCAAACTCATTTGCTGTTTTGTAAGTAGCTTTTTTTCCCTTTAATGCAGCAAAAGCATTCCTGACAATCTCGCTCTTACCAAAATCCCTCTCAAATCTCTCCTGAACCTCTTTCAAGATTCCAGGTAAAACATCATGTTCCATCTGTCACTACCTCGCTATTTGCTGGCTTAGCAGACATGTCTCCGGCGATACCAGTAAGGTCTCGAATGGTTTCTGCGTTGATGTAACCAGGTAATGCCTGATTTAGTTTGACAACACCATCACCAATCATAGTCATTGTATTCGCATCAGCTTCAAATAATGGTTCCCATTTGACTGTAGTTCTTACAAATTGGCTCCTTGCAAAATGAAATTCATCACGCAAACACGCTGCAACATAAGCTACATTGAGTAAACCTGCTCCCAGTGACCGCTGAGCCTTCCGTCCAGCTAAACGCAAATTCTCATGACTTGCTTGATGGCTTCCACAGATGATGGATTATCTGAAACGAAACCAAGGTCATCCAATGTCAAGCCCATTTCCCCAGCAAATCCAGCAGCAGCCGTTCTTAACTGTTCTGTAAAAGGTGACATGCTCGCTGTGGTAAACTGCCCGACATTTGGCTTTTCCCCGTTATCGCTTGCAGAAATTGTTAACAAACTAGACACCGTTGCTTGCCATTTTTCCATAGGTTCAGCATCAGGGTCAAGCCCAAGAATATACTTCTGTGGCCAAGAGTAAAATTCCGCAGTAATGTCTGCTCTCTCCAAAGTACGCTTGGCGTATTTTTGATAGTACATCCCAGCCCTGGTAATACGAGACCGGCCAAACGGACGAACCGCGTCTGGGCGATGAATGACCGGAACCAGCAAAGGAATACCTGTTTCATTCGTAACAGAGTAAGGATCCCCATTTTTCGGGATGAAGTGAGTAGCATTAGGCTCAAAGTAGGCTTCAAGTGTTGGACGATTGTAATCATCACGAGCCAACACCGCATAACCTTCCACAAGCAACCCAGTAATAGGATCAATAACACCAGTCGCGTTGCTTGATTCAATGACTTGCAACCTCACCTCATCATCTTCACCTTTAGAAATATAGACAAAACTACACGAACCAATCAGCGCAGATAGAATAACGCTATCAAAGAAAATATCAGGGTTGTTGCGATTGAAGATTTCCATAACATCAAAATCATCGTTAGCAAATCCCCCTGAAAATCAAACGATCTGCAAGACTATCAACTCCCTTTGCAGCCCAACCAAGAACCGCTTTATACTTGGCTCGGATATGAACAGGAATTGTAATCCCTGTCGGCGCTTCATGATGTTGCATTGAATAATGCTTGTATCTCAGATTAACTCTACTCTGATAGAGATTTAACTTTCTCCTAAGATACTCAATCCCTCTTAATTCCAAACCGTTCTCCTTTCATTGTGATGATTTGGCGCGAGAAAAAATGTACAGTGACGGCGTGAAGCTCGCGAGCGCCTAGTGGGAGGGGGATACCCCCCTATACTTTAGCTAGGACTTACTTCACACATATCTATTATTTTTTCAACTTTTAAATATTTTTTTTATTTTTCTTTTTGCAAAAAAAGTATTTTAATTTCTTAATTGAAGCATCAAGCTCTATACCTAGTCCAGTCTCTGGACTGTGGCAAGTTCCTGTTACCTACAACAGTACCATTAGCTGATCTATCATCAGCGTAAAGCTTGTCAGACTTTTGTCTGTTGCATTGCCAGTGAGCAAGTTGTAAGTTACGAATATCTGACGGATGACCATTGCGATTGATTGGAATAACATGGTCAATTACCGGAGATAGAGGATGTGGGTACTTCAATGATTTATCAACGGGGAGTCCACAAATCCCACAAGTATTTTTTGTTTTAAGAATAATATTTTTATTCTTTTCAAAAGCAACTCTGTGAGGACCACTCCGGTCCGGTCTGTCCTTAGGAGTATTCATCTAGGGAGGGGCCTTTCTTTTTAGTAGATAGGGGCTAAAATTTTATGATGTAAGGAGGAGTTTTTCTAGTATCTGACACCCTCGTATATTTAACATATCTTATATTCTGTTAAATAAAACTAACATTCTCAAACATCAAGCGTAGCAAGTGCTTACATCTATTTTATTAAAAACTAATTTACATTTTCTCAATGTGTTAAATAAATAGGTTTTTAATAGCTAAAATTCATCATCGAATCATCTAATTCATCCTGCTTAATACCTATATAATCAAGTGTGATGTCCGGTGATGAATGATTAAATAATTCCATCAAGATAGCTACATTTTGGTTTTTCCTGTAGTGATGATAACCAAATGATTTTCTCATGGAGTGAGTCCCAATATTTTTAAGTCCAACATGTTCAGCTGCTTGCTTTAAAATTTGGTAAGCAGCTACTCGACCTATGTGAGTTATCCGAACTCCATCCGTCCTGACTTTCTTTTTGCTAGGAAACAGATAGTCATATCCTTGTAGCTCATTCGTTTTGATGTAATGATTCAAGGCCTTTCTTAATTCCGGATTGATAGCAAAACGCTTGACTTTGCCTGTCTTCTTCTCAGTGACTTCTATTCTATCACTAGTCACATGTTTAACTTGCAGAGGTATGATGTCGCTGATACGCATTCCAGAATAAAGACCACACATAATCAGAACATAGTTTCGCTCACTCTTTGATTTTAAGAAGTTTTTCATCCGTTCAATATCATCAAGTTCACGAATAGGTTCTACTTTCTTCACGACATCACCTCCAAACTACAAGAAAAGGCAGGGTGTGCCTGCCTTCGTCTATTATTCGATAGTACCATTTTAGCACATAAAATCATATATTCACTCCGAACTTACTCCAGCTTTACTCCAAAAAAACTCCAAGTTTACTCCAAAATTTCAATCTGTTCACCGTTGCGATAAAGTTCTGCAAATGCCATCAGAGACTTATCCAAGATGTCGTAATATGAACTTTCTGAAAGAGACAAGTCCATTGCGATTGTTTCATCCTTCTTACAATTCCACTGAAGATACTTTTCAAAAAGTATCCTACGATATAGAGGATCGTGTAAGTTACTAACTGCTTGTTCAATTGCATCCAGCTCCATCTCTGCATCAACCTTTCTGATAGCCAGCTTTTCAACCTGACTGGTCGTGTCACTTCCAGGATTTCGAGGCATGAAAGAATACGTCGTGGTAACTTTCTGACCATTTTTGTCATTGGCCACACGACGCCAGCGAGGATAGCCTTTCAAGATTTTCTTGGCATTTTCTTTCGTTTTTGCTTCATTTATTTCAGGGAAAAAAGGCATCTCTCACCTCATTTCTATATATTTTTATTTTTCAAGTCTCATCAAAACTTTTAAAAAACGTTGCTAGATCATCGAAAAAAGAAGCAAGTGTTCTAGCTATATTCTTGAGTCCTTCCCTGATGGTTCTCACAAGATCTTCAAGTTCTTCAGGACTTAACTGAGCCAGCTCTTGAGCTAGTCTCTCTTGCTCACGCAGTAGAGCTTGCTTAGCTTTCTTCTTCTTGATTCTTTTGTTCATCTGGTTTTCGCCAAATTTTAGTGATAGCTTCGACAGTGCTGATAACTGTGATACCAATGATAACAGCAACAAATCCTGTTAACCATGGATGCTGCGACATAAATTCATAACCGTTCATACTACTCTCCTCCTCTCTTTCCACTTAATCAATTTACCTTACCATACCGGCCTTGATAGTAACTTGGTTTGTTTACGTTATCAATTTTTTCTGGGTTCATTCCTTATCCTCCAAAAGCTCTGGGTTTTCGTAGATGTTGCCTACAACCTCTATTTCTTGAGCGAAAAAACCTACTTTTTGATAATTGTTGTATTTCACAAAAGAACAAATCCACATAGCTTTAAATGACTCTATGGTCCCTAGAAGACCATTGCATTTTACAACATCCCCCTCAAAGATTTCCTTACCATTTTTGTCTTTTAGTCCTGTTGATTGCATGAGGATAACATCCTCTCCGTTTCGCTTGTCTTCGAATTTTAACGGAACTGATATATAGCCATTACTAAACTTCCCTATGATTTCTTTTCTGAGAAATGAAATCATCAGTATTTCGTCAATCATTTCTTCTGCTAACACATACCACGCTCTGTATCTTAGTATCATAATCTCACCTCGTCTCCTACTCTGATTTTCTCAAATTGCTCTCTAGTAACTACGAAAATGCCGTAGTTCTGTATTGTGATCGTGTACAGGTCGCCAATTTTATCCTTGTGGACTACTCTGCCTTTGATTTCTGCGTCTTGATTATCAGCTTTGTAGATTACAATAGGGCGCTTTTCTTCCAAATCTCGAATCCTGTCCATCTGCCAGATGTTTAGTCCAGCAGATAGCAAGATCCAGATAGCTATGAATCGTTTCAATTTATGACCTCCTCCTTCAATTTAAGCTCAATCTCTAAGTAAAAGCTTTGATCAGGTATCTCCAGTATCGCTGTAGTGGTTTTACCATCAGAACCCACGATAACTTCTCCGATTGCCAAAACTAAGTCTCCAATTGTGCTATTTAGCGTAAGACTCATCACTCCACCTCCTCAAAATAACTATGAAATTTACTTAAATTGACAATAGCGACCTCTTCAACGAAATGTTTTTCAATATCAAAATCTGGGTCATCTTTACTAAACTCTTTCTTTATGGCTTTTTCGGCCAGCGAAGGTAAAGCGAATATACTTGCTCCGTTTCTTAAAGCGAGCGCTTGACCGTGTTTGTTCACTACTCGATAACCTACATCAAACGGTCTAATTTCCTTAGGTATCTTTATGCGTTTGTTTTCAGTTTTTTTAGCTTGTTCAAGTGTTTGTACCATCACTCAACCTCCTCAATCTCAATACCTTCACAATTGAAAACCCAGTCGAATCCAGCTTCTTCTAGTTCTTTTTTTGTAAAACTTTCTTTGTATGCTAAAGAAAAAAATATTTTCCCAGTTCCATCTTTAGAAATGTAGTGTTTTGTCGCTCTAATCTTCACCAAATACCGCTTCTCTTTCTCGACCTCGTAGCCGAAAATCCAAGCTAGTGCGAAAGTTTCTTGGTTGTTCGTATTTTTAATCCATAATATTAAATCGAAACTTTGGTTGTTTTCTTTCATAAAGTTTGGATTCATAGCAGTATATAGACTAGTTGTTAAATGTTCTTTACAAACCTCAATCCAATCCGCCACAAACTGCGGTATTTTGACTGGTTTATTCAATTCCTGCTTATTCATCTTAGTTTCCTCCATAAATCAAATAAACTGCAATAACTACCTGAGCCATGCTTGGCGAATAGCCAATCCAATCATCAAACTCCTTAGATTTTGGCAACCAATCCTTAGTAGCTCCCAAATCATAGTCGGTAGGCTTTTCATCAGCGAAGATGCATTCCATCGCTCCCATAAATGTCATACCATCTTCTGTCATTTCCCAAAAATAGTCCGCCCGGTCTTTCACTGCTTGTGGTAAATCTTGCTGGGGAGGTTTGGGCTTCCCGTCTTCTACCGTCCAGTTGTATACTGCATTAACTTTTTGCTTTAACTCTTCCATCATCTTCCAACTCCTCCACTTTCTTTCTTAATTCTTTATTCTTTTTATTCAACAAATCGCGCTCCATCGCTCTAATCCGTCTCTTACGTGCATCGCACGGCTTCGAATACTCGATTATTTTCTCTTCGTTTTGCTCGATTGTGCGTTTCAATCCTTCAATGACTGTCTGTTTGCTATATTCCATGGTTTATCTAATCTGTAAATCCAGCTCTTGCCCCTCATGGCTCAAAGACACAAGAGCTAGCAAATTCTTTATACGTCATTCGTCCAAGTCTGACGCATATTCTAGCTCGCTTTTAACGTGGTTCGCGGCACGTTGATTTTGTCGCTAAGTAATAGCAATCTACCGCACCATAATCAAACCTCACATCGTCTTTTCCGATGTGTTTCTTGAATTTCGGTCTGGTAATACCTGAGAAAGCCCACTGATGATCTTTCATCTGCTCAATGAGATCATCGACATTGTCAAACCTCCCAAGGTAAAACTTGCAGTGCCCGTTGTAGACGAAGTAAAGCTCTAACATCACTCCACCTCAACAGGGTAAAAATTCCCAAAGGAACCCCTCAATGCCTTGCCGACCTGTACGGCGGCCGACCGAGAAATAAACCGCATGGCTTTCTTCTCCTCAGAACATGAAATGTCCAAGCCAGTCACACCGATAACTGCGGACATCAGAAACGGCTTATCCTCTCTTGTCCCATGCTTTAAAATAAACATCAGCCACCTCCATTCTAGAAATATTGCTTCCGCTTGTTTGTCAAATCATTGAAAACCATCAAATGGTCTTTATCCACACCCTTCATCAGTCTGGACATGAAGGGTCTGCCATATCTTTTTTGAATAGCAGCAGAAGTCAAATTGGTGGTAATGATTGTGTTTGAACGCTTATTCAAGATATTGTAGAGAATAGTAAACGACCATTCGCTATCCTTCTCCATGCCCAAATCGTCTAAAACCAAGAACTTAGCACTCGCAATCTTATTGACCAGAAACTCTTCCTGACTAAAATCAGCTTTAATCTTCATCAGCAAGTCCGTCACATTGATAAATATAGCAATCTCTTTCGTGTACTCAGATAGAGCCTTAACCATCGCAAAGGCCAAATGGCTCTTACCTGTTCCAGCTTCTCCTTGTAACACGATGTTGTTCCTAGCACCCTCAGACCACTCGCGACAAATCCTCTTTACAAAAGCTAACTTTTCCGCTTCTTTTTCAGTGGGTGTCTCAAAGTTGTCCAAGGTCGCATTTTTCAAAACCTCATCATAAAGAGAAAACTTCTCAAGATAGTATTTCCTCTTTCGCTCATTCTCAGCGTCAGCCAGTTCATTCACTCTTGCTTGATTCTCCTCATGAATCCGCTCAGATTCACACATGCGACATACAACACTCTCGGTCCTCAATATCTTTATCAAAGGGATGTTATGCTTTTCGCAAAGCTCTTTCTGTTGTTCTGTATTCCTGTGATAAGATAAGGCAACTTCCTCAAACACATTGTCTACCATGACAGACTACCTCCGCATTCATGCCAGCTAGCCATTTCAGACAAGCAGGCAACCACTTGATGAATAGGCTGGTTGGCTAAAAGAGTTTTCTTCTCGTAGCTCAACGGATAATAGTCAATCTCGAATTGTTCAATTAGTTCTAGTACCCCCATTCGTCCTTGGCCTCCTGTTCTGATGTTTTATCGTTTTGTTGTCCTGGACGACTGTAATTCTTCCCCTCTTTATATTTACGGTCGTCCTCATCCACCTGCTCAATCGATGTGAATCCTTTCTTTTTCCAGCTTTCAAGAATAGCTATTAGATAATTGAAACTAGGTTTGTGTGACCCTGAAGTTTTCTCGACTGCACGATTCAACATATCGAAACTCATTCCATCAAGTCCCACATAATCAAGTAACTGTTGATGTGACTTATCAGTTAGATGGATTCCACTATTTTTCAAACTTTCAGAGAGGCTGGAACTAATCATCACCTTATTATTATTTATCTCTATATCTTTATCTAATTCTTTATCTTTATCTATTGCGTTACCGTGCGTTACTGTAACGTTACTAATAACGTTACTTTCGTTGTTCTGTGCAAGTAATTTCTGTTTTTGTCGGTGACGTGCGGCTCTATTTCGATTTTGCTCTTTTATTTTTTCCATGCCGTCAATGTTCTGATGTTTCTCCCAATTTGGTAACATTATCACTCCATCTATTTTTTCAACCATTCCAAACTTTTCAAAAACCTCAAGAGCCATACGAACTGTATTCAACGGACGATGGAACGTTTGTGCAAGCATTTCATCGGTGTATACAATGTTTTTAGAAATGGCTAGTACTCCTTTTGTATTCAATTTGCCTGCTAGCGTTATAAGTTTGATCCAGATTACAATAATTGCATCACGATCAGGCAAGGCATCAATCAGGCATATCTTTTCATCGTCAAAAATATCCGTTGTGATTTTTATCCACTTGATTTCAGACATACCGAGCCCCCCACTTCCTCCGATTCGCACGGTACTTCATCCGCATATCCTCATAGATGTACCTGCCTTCTAGCGCCATCTTCTCGACCTTTAACAGCTTATTTTCAGATACCACATCACGATAGTCTTTAGCCAGTTTTTCATAGTCGGTTAGGTATTCTTTGACGAGTGATATTTTTCTATTCTCGTCCTCTAAATATAGTTCAAAGTCAGACTTCTCTTCATCAGACGACATCATCTCAATATTCACTTTCTCGTGCCATAACAGCCATTCAATCAATTCTTCCATTTCCTGCCCTCCTCACTTCAAGATGTGCATTTTAGGTTCTGGTAATGCTAGAGGCTCAGGACGTAAACCTTGAGGCGGTTCATTGTCGTAGGTAAAGCCAGGAAATGGACGACGAATATTCTTGCGAATTTCTTGCCATTTGTCCTCTCTACCACGTTCATATGCATGATTACGCACTTGGATAATCATAGACGCAAATTCTTGCTCTTCTCGTCTTTCTTTTTCCTTACGCTCCTCTTGCAATTTGATATGACGGCAAAGCCCTGCAAAGCCAATCAGCAAAGCTCCAACACCCATCAACTGGTCTAAAATCGGTGGTTCAAACATTTTTTAATCTCCTTATCCTCTTTTTGTGCTATAATATAGTCAAATAATTTTGCTAAGACCTTGTCCAGAAGCCTTTTAGTAAAGTTATTATATTTGATTAGAGAGCCATTCTTTGATGGCTCTTTTTGACCATTTCTTACCAGGTAATTCCTTTGGAAATCCCTTTAAATAACGATAATTATCTGAAAATGTGGCATACTTAATTCCTAGAAAATCACAGGTAGTGTTCACATCCATCAACTCTGGATAGCGATCACTATCTTTTTCTATTTCGACTAGCCTTGTGATTGTGTCCTTGATAATGGATTTAATCCATTCAGATAGTGAAAGTAGAACATTGTCCATCTTCTTCCCCTCCTACACTTCGTCAAATGAGTTCAATTTCATGATTTTCATCTTGGTATTGGTGCTTGGCTCCCACGTCATCCAGTAGGCCAAGGCTGCATCTGCAAACTTTTTCGGTAGCAAGTCATAGCGACTGATATTAAAATGATCCTTGAAATCAATCTCAGCTTGTCTAAAAACTGACTGAGCGAAATTCTTATCCGCATAAGCTGGGCTATCAATGCCACCCAGGCAAGCCACAACCCTAGCCTTACGCTTCTTCAGGAGCGACTGAGCATAGCTTGGATGAATCGGTTGCTCACTCTTGAGATAGTCAATATCTTCCAGCATGGTCGCCTGTTGCTCACGCAATTTCTTCTGGCCAGTAAACAGAGCGATGAAGGCATCCTCGTCCAAATCCTCGCGGATAAATCCACCCTGCTTGCGAATAGCTGGCAAAACCTCTGATGTCACCCAGCGCTTGAACTCTTTGGCTTGAGGTAATTTGCTGGATAAGATAAGAGAGTAGAGACCAGATTCATTGATGATGATAGTGTTTTGTGTTCTACCTAAATTGTCGGTGAGTCCGTATTTCACGGAGTCATCTTCATCAACGTGCCGAGAAATTGCATCCAGTGGTTTAGCATATCCTAAGATATCTGCAACATCCTTCCCAACGAACCAAGGCTCGTCATCAATTGTCAAAGTACGAACTTCCTGCCCGTGAAAATTAAATTTCGTTCATAATGTTCCTTTCTAAGTAAAGACTTCTAAAAAATCATAAATTAAATTTATTTCTAATTCTTTCCAGCTCATCATCTTGTATTTTTTTAAACCCGTTGATGCGCTTTTTTCTGTATCTTTTGCTAGCGTAGTATGTGGCAAAACCAATGATAAGATTGATTATGACAGTAAAGTAAAACCATACTAGTTCGTTCATTTTCCCCCTCCTACTCCAGCACCTTACTGCCGACTACCAATCGTTTAACGACAACGTCCATCTCCTTAAATTCGGCATTCTCTGCACAGTAGCGGACACTCTCACTGATGATGTGACAAATAGATACCCCGTACTCGTTCGCCAACTCCGTAGCAATCTCCCAGGCATCTTTGTCAATCCGTGTTACTTTTTGCGCTGCGTTGTTCATAGTGTTCCTTTCTAGTTTTATTTTGTTCAAGTTTCTTGAACTTCTGGTTTAAAAAAATAATCTCCTATTTGGTTATCTGGAATAAGTAACAGATTACAAGCTGTTGTAATTTCGTTGTTTTTCCAATAACGCTGATTATTTAATTTAAGTGAAATACTTCGTTCTGAAAGTTTCATAGCTTTAGCGAATTTTTTCTTGCTATTAAAAATTTCAGTAATTCTTCCATTCAATTTTGAATAATCAAATTTCATTTATTCCCCTTTCTATCTTTTGTTCAAGTTACTTGAACTTTTGTAGTTATAATTCTACTCCTTATTCTTTTCCTTGTCAATACATAAGTTCATTTTTTTTGAACTTTTTGCTTTTTCACTTGAACTTTTGTTCAAATAGATATATAATTACTATTGAGAACGGAGTGTTAAATATGAAAACTACAACATCTTTACGACTAAAACAAATTCTGTCTGAAAGAAATCTTAGACAAGTAGATATCTTGAATAGTTCTTTACCACTTCAAAAGGAACTTGGTATCAAAATGGGTAAGAGTGCTTTGTCACAATATGTTTCAGGAAAGTCTTCTCCTGATCAAGACAAACTTGTTTTATTATCTAAAACATTGGGGGTCTCCGAAGCCTGGTTAATGGGATATAATGTTCCTATGTCAGACGATACTCCTGTCCAAGAACTGAAAATACCTACTTCCCCTCTTGTTCAGAAAATAACTGAAAAAGCTGTACAGTTGTCAACTCCAAGAAAACAAAAAGTTCTGAACTATGCTAATGAACAATTAAAAGAGCAGAATAATAAAGTGATTATGATTGAGGAAAAGCTTTTTGAATACCGTGTTTTTGAAAAACTTTCAGCTGGTACTGGGTTCTCATACTTCAACGATGGGAACTATGACACTGTTTTTTATGACAAAGACCTAGACCACGATTTTGCTTCTTGGGTTTTCGGAGATTCCATGGAACCTAAGTATATGAATGGAGAGGTTGTTCTTATCAAAGAAACAGGTTTTGACTACGATGGTGCCATTTATGCAGTTGACTGGGATGGCCAAACTTATATCAAGAAAGTCTATAAAGAAAAAGACGGTCTCAGACTCGTCTCTATCAATAACAAGTATAAAGATAAATTCGCACCATTTGAAGAAGATCCAAGAATTATTGGAAAAATAGTCGGAAACTTCATGCCGATTGAAAATTAAAAGGAGAAAGTTATGAAAATAGGAATGAGAAAACCAAGTCTGACCAGAAGTTTAAAAGCTAGAACTACTAGTAAATGGAAGAGACAGGCAAAAAGAGCCCTTATCCCTGGCTATGGTAAAAAAGGGATGGGATGGGTTAAAAATCCAAAGAAAGCTATGTATAATAAGGTTTATCATAAGACAACCTTTGGACTTTCGGATTTGTTCAAATCGTCCAAAAAGAGCAAGAAGAAAGTAGACACCAATAAACAACAATCTATTTTGTCATCTAGCGGTAAAAAGCAACACACTCCAAAAGAATATAAAGAAGCTGGACTTGTCTTTATGGTTTTAGGTGCTATATTCCTATTTTTATTTCCACCTCTCGGCTTCTTCTTGTTTATTACTGGTTTTATAACTTACATTATTGGTCGTTTAACTGCAAAGCGAGAGAAAAAGCAGAAAGTTGAAAATTACAGTCCACAGATTGATACAATTGTTTTCCGAGATAATTTTTTATTAATGGGAACAAATTATCATCAAGAAGAAGCTGAGATTGCAGCTGATTTTCTTTCCAAGGGTGTCCATTATTTTGGGAAAGATAATAAGAGTTTGAAATCTTATATGCTTGAAACATATAAACCTGTTTACAAATACAATAAATTGAAAACAGTAGACGTTCAACTATTACCAGAACCTTCAAATCCGCATGATAAAAATGCTGTCAAAGTTTTAGTGAATAATATCTTTGTTGGATACTTACCAGCTGTGATCGCATCACAAATTTCATCATACATAGCTAATCCAAATTACCGATACGATGCAATCCTTACTGGTAGAGGTGGACCATATAAAACCCTAAATATTGAAACCGAGAGAGTTGTTACTCGTAAAAAAGAATTAACGTATTATCTAGATTTAACAATATGGCGCCTAGCCCAAAAATAATAAAAAAGCCCCACAATCTCCCTCGCCAAAGTTTGATTGTGAAGCTTACCCTTATAAAAAATCAGCCATTAAAAAGGCCTCTTTTCTATACCCTATTTTACACCATGAAAGGGGTGATGTCAATATTCTCAATGTTTAGACCTTGTCCAGAAGCCGATAAACAAGGAGAATACAATGAAATATAATAAAACAAATACCCAAATATCTATTACTATGAAACTGCTAAAGGCAAGCGTTACTATGTCAGACGTTCTTTTTTCTTCCGAGGTAAAAAAAGAGAAAAAAGTAAAAGTGGTTTCACAACTCTCCCTCAAGCTCGCGCAGCCTTGGTAGAGCTTGAGCAACAAATCCAAGAACAAGAATTAGGTATCAATACTAATCTAACGCTTGATCAGTATTGGGATATCTATTCTGAAAAGAGATTGTCAACAGGGCGCTGGAATGACACTTCCTACTACCTTAATGACAATCTCTATAAGAACCATATCAAGACAAAGTTTGGTTCTGTCCTGCTTAAAAATTTGGATAGAAATGAGTATGAACTCTTTATCGCTGAAAAGTTGCAGAACCATACCAGATACACTGTTCAAACCCTCAATTCCAGCTTCATGGCATTGCTGAATGATGCCGTCAAAAATGGGAATCTGCTCTCAAATCGCTTGAAAGGTGTCTTTATTGGTCAGAGTGATATTCCTGCAGCTAACAAGAAAGTGACTCTCAAAGAGTTTAAGACTTGGATAGCAAAGGCAGAAGAGATTATGCCAAAACAATTCTACGCTCTGACCTATCTTACCATTTTTGGATTGAGAAGAGGAGAAGTCTTTGGTTTGCGTCCAATGGACATCACTCAGAACGACAGCGGACGGGCTATACTGCATCTTAGAGACAGCCGAAGCAACCAGACCTTGAAAGGGAAAGGAGGGCTTAAAACGAAGGATTCAGAGCGATATGTCTGCCTTGATGATATCGGAACAGACCTTATCTATTATCTGATAGCTGAAGCTTCTAAGATTAAGCGAAAGTTAGGAATTATCAAGGAACAGCACAAGGATTATATAACTATCAACGAGAAAGGTGGTCTCATCAATCCAAACCAGCTAAATAGAAACTTCAATCTAGTGAATGAAGCGACAGGATTGCATGTAACACCTCACATGATGCGCCACTTCTTCACAACTCAAAGCATTATTGCAGGGGTTCCACTTGAACAATTAAGCCAGGCACTGGGGCATACAAAGGTTTATATGACCGATCGTTATAACCAAGTTGAGGACGAACTTGCTGAAGCGACAACAGACCTATTTCTTAGTCATATTCGCTAAAAAGTCCCCGCCAATTCCCCGACCAAAATCCGAAAAATACCGAAAAATATCGAAAAATTATTTTTAGAATAGTCCCAAAAAGCCTGAAATAGAGCCAAAAAACTCCACCTGATTGGGTGGAGTTAAGGGAGATTATTATGAAAAAGAAAAGTTTATATTTGTTACAACAAGTTAGGAGGTCTTCTTGTAACTGTTTATAGTATACCCGAACTATCTTAAACAAATCTTAAAAATCTCTTAGGACCAAACACTTTCTAAAATATTTGTTTGTTCACGACCAGGACCTACTGAGAAAGTAGAAATACGAACGCCAACCAATTCACTCACACGACGAACGTAGTTACGCGCATTCTCAGGAAGATCTTCCAAATTACGAACTCCAGTAATATCTTCTGACCAACCTGGCAACTCTTCATAGATAGGCTTGCAACGTTTCAATTGCTCAAGACTAGCTGGATAGTAGTCAATACGTTGACCATCAAGATCATAGGCCACACAGATTTTCACAGTATCCAAACCGCTCAAAACATCGATAGAGTTCAATGAAAGATTAGTAATACCAGAAACACGACGACTATGACGCATCACAACTGAGTCAAACCAACCCACACGACGTGGACGACCAGTTGTTGTACCATACTCATGACCAACTTCACGGATACGTTCTCCCACTTCATCAAACAACTCAGTTGGGAAAGGACCGTCTCCTACACGACTCGTATAGGCTTTACATACACCTACAACCTTGTCAATCTTACTTGGACCAACACCAGAACCAATCGTAACACCACCAGCCACAGGGTTTGATGACGTAACAAATGGATAAGTACCTTGGTCGATATCTAGCATAACACCTTGTGCACCTTCAAAAAGCACACGTTTACCATTATCAAGCGCATCGTTCAAGATAACAGATGTATCTGTTACATATTTTTTGATTTGTTGACCATATTCGTAATACTCTTCAAAAATATCATCGAAATCAATCGCTTTACTGTCATACAATTTTTCAAAAAGACGATTCTTCTCAGCAAGGTTACGTTCTAAACGCTCACGGAAAATATCTTTATCCAAAAGATCTGCGATACGAATCCCAACACGAGCAGCCTTGTCCATATAAGCTGGACCAATTCCCTTAATTGTCGTACCAATCTTATTGTCGCCCTTAGCTTCTTCTTGCAAGCGATCCAACTCGATATGATAAGGCAAAATAACATGCGCACGATCAGAAATACGTAAGTTATCAGTTGTCACACCTTCCTCATGAAGATAGCTCAACTCTTTTACAAGAGATTTAGGATTTACAACCATACCATTCCCAATAACAGAGATTTTTTCAGGGAAGAAAATTCCAGATGGAATCAAGTGCAACTTAAATTTCTTACCATCGATCACAATCGTGTGGCCTGCATTATCACCACCTTGGTAACGTGCAATCACTTCTGCATTCACTGAAAGGAAGTCTGTAATCTTCCCTTTACCTTCATCACCCCATTGGGTACCTACAACAACAACTGAAGTCATAATCTTGTCTGAGCCCTCAGGCTCTTCCTTTCTCACATACATGGCAGGACTCTCACCTGCAATTATATCTTACAATTTATTATAAGAAAAAATCGCCTTTTTATCAAGAAGAAACAATAGAAAGATTTGCTATTTCCAACTATTAAAAAATGATTTAGAAAAATAACCAGCTATTTATTATTATTTTTCTATAAAATAACAAATTTGTTCGGAAATTTACTCAAAACATCTCAACAAGCAACAAAACCTTGTTTCATTATCAATTTTTCAAGATACAAACGATAAGCAACACGATAATGGTAAACAATAAAATCCCTACGACACCCAATGCCATATCTAACTAAATAATAAATTAAAAAAATTTAAAATGAAAATATTCCCAGTCCCAACTATTACCAAAGAAAAGTAGCATACTCTTCTTCGATACTGTTATAGAAATCTGTCATCTGATCATAAATACTTTGTAGCATAAATATATACTCCTTTTTCTTTTTATGACCTTATTCTAACAAAAAAATTTTTAATTAATCATTAATAATTCCTGAATTGTTAAAATACCAACCTCAACAAGAGAAAAAAATAGGAAAAGTTGACAAAAATAGAAACAAATATCTTACATCAAAAAAACAAACTATTAAATCCCTAAAAAAATAAAAAAATTTCCTATAAATGATTTACAAA
>BNJS01002230.1_pt1:192500-244546 | contig 244546 bp, 293 predicted proteins | sample 8540461 | NCBI WGS metagenome assembly BNJS01 (sample SAMD00202454, study PRJDB9452) | human saliva metagenome | isolation source: human saliva | place: Japan
ATTCTCACCTGTCTTTCGCTACTCATACCGGCATTCTCACTTCTATGCGTTCCAGCGCTCCTCACGGTACACCTTCTTCACACATAGAACGCTCTCCTACCATACCTATAAAGGTATCCACAGCTTCGGTAAATTGTTTTAGCCCCGGTACATTTTCGGCGCAGGGTCACTCGACTAGTGAGCTATTACGCACTCTTTGAATGAATAGCTGCTTCTAAGCTAACATCCTAGTTGTCTGTGCAACCCCACATCCTTTTCCACTTAACAATTATTTTGGGACCTTAGCTGGTGGTCTGGGCTGTTTCCCTTTCGACTACGGATCTTAGCACTCGCAGTCTGACTGCCGACCATAATTCATTGGCATTCGGAGTTTATCTGAGATTGGTAATCCGGGATGGACCCCTCACCCAAACAGTGCTCTACCTCCAAGAATCTTTATGTCGACGCTAGCCCTAAAGCTATTTCGGAGAGAACCAGCTATCTCCAAGTTCGTTTGGAATTTCTCCACTACCCACAAGTCATCCAAGCACTTTTTCAACGTGCCCTGGTTCGGTCCTCCAGTGCGTCTTACCGCACCTTCAACCTGCTCATGGGTAGGTCACATGGTTTCAGGGTCTACGTCATGATACTAATTCGCCCTGTTCAGACTCGGTTTCCCTACGGCTCCGTCTCTTCAACTTAACCTCGCATCATAACGTAACTCGCCGGTTCATTCTACAAAAGGCACGCTCTCACCCATTAACGGGCTCGAACTTGTTGTAGGCACACGGTTTCAGGTTCTATTTCACTCCCCTCCCGGGGTGCTTTTCACCTTTCCCTCACGGTACTGGTTCACTATCGGTCACTAGGGAGTATTTAGGGTTGGGAGATGGTCCTCCCAGATTCCGACGGGATTTCACGTGTCCCGCCGTACTCAGGATACTGCTAGGTACAAAGACTATTTTAAATACGAGGCTATTACTCTCTTTGGCTGATCTTCCCAAATCATTCTTCTATAATCTTTGAGTCCACATTGCAGTCCTACAACCCCGAAGAGTAAACTCTTCGGTTTGCCCTTCTGCCGTTTCGCTCGCCGCTACTAAGGCAATCGCTTTTGCTTTCTCTTCCTGCAGCTACTTAGATGTTTCAGTTCACTGCGTCTTCCTCCTCACATCCTTAACAGATATGGGTAACAGGTAACACCTGTTGGGTTCCCCCATTCGGAAATCCCTGGATCATCGCTTACTTACAGCTACCCAAGGCATATCGTCGTTTGTCACGTCCTTCTTCGGCTCCTAGTGCCAAGGCATCCACCGTGCGCCCTTATTAACTTAACCTTATTTTCTGACCTTTCAGTCATAAACTCTTATTAATACTACAGCATTTTCGGTTTATTTTCTTGTTACTATTTGATATAGATATTCAATTTTCAATGTGCATTACTTGGTGATCTCTCACCAATGGAGCCTAGCGGGATCGAACCGCTGACCTCCTGCGTGCAAAGCAGGCGCTCTCCCAGCTGAGCTAAGGCCCCACAAGACCTCTCAAGACTAAACAAGACCAATGCGCAGTTCCTTATCCTTAGAAAGGAGGTGATCCAGCCGCACCTTCCGATACGGCTACCTTGTTACGACTTCACCCCAATCATCTATCCCACCTTAGGGCGGCTGGCTCCTTACGGTTACCTCACCGACTTCGGGTGTTACAAACTCTCGTGGTGTGACGGGCGGTGTGTACAAGGCCCGGGAACGTATTCACCGCGGCGTGCTGATCCGCGATTACTAGCGATTCCGACTTCATGTAGGCGAGTTGCAGCCTACAATCCGAACTGAGACTGGCTTTTAAGAGATTAGCTTGCCGTCACCGGCTTGCGACTCGTTGTACCAGCCATTGTAGCACGTGTGTAGCCCAGGTCATAAGGGGCATGATGATTTGACGTCATCCCCACCTTCCTCCGGTTTATTACCGGCAGTCTCGCTAGAGTGCCCAACTGAATGATGGCAACTAACAATAGGGGTTGCGCTCGTTGCGGGACTTAACCCAACATCTCACGACACGAGCTGACGACAACCATGCACCACCTGTCACCTCTGTCCCGAAGGAAAACTCTATCTCTAGAGCGGTCAGAGGGATGTCAAGACCTGGTAAGGTTCTTCGCGTTGCTTCGAATTAAACCACATGCTCCACCGCTTGTGCGGGCCCCCGTCAATTCCTTTGAGTTTCAACCTTGCGGTCGTACTCCCCAGGCGGAGTGCTTAATGCGTTAGCTACGGCACTAAACCCCGGAAAGGGTCTAACACCCTAGCACTCATCGTTTACGGCGTGGACTACCAGGGTATCTAATCCTGTTTGCTCCCCACGCTTTCGAGCCTCAGCGTCAGTTACAAGCCAGAGAGCCGCTTTCGCCACCGGTGTTCCTCCATATATCTACGCATTTCACCGCTACACATGGAATTCCACTCTCCCCTCTTGCACTCAAGTTAAACAGTTTCCAAAGCGTACTATGGTTAAGCCACAGCCTTTAACTTCAGACTTATCTAACCGCCTGCGCTCGCTTTACGCCCAATAAATCCGGACAACGCTCGGGACCTACGTATTACCGCGGCTGCTGGCACGTAGTTAGCCGTCCCTTTCTGGTAAGATACCGTCACAGTGTGAACTTTTCCACTCTCACACTCGTTCTTCTCTTACAACAGAGCTTTACGATCCGAAAACCTTCTTCACTCACGCGGCGTTGCTCGGTCAGACTTCCGTCCATTGCCGAAGATTCCCTACTGCTGCCTCCCGTAGGAGTCTGGGCCGTGTCTCAGTCCCAGTGTGGCCGATCACCCTCTCAGGTCGGCTATGTATCGTCGCCTTGGTGAGCCGTTACCCCACCAACTAGCTAATACAACGCAGGTCCATCTGGTAGTGATGCAATTGCACCTTTTAAGCAAATGTCATGCAACATCTACTCTTATGCGGTATTAGCTATCGTTTCCAATAGTTATCCCCCGCTACCAGGCAGGTTACCTACGCGTTACTCACCCGTTCGCAACTCATCCAGAGAAGCAAGCTCCTCCTTCAGCGTTCTACTTGCATGTATTAGGCACGCCGCCAGCGTTCGTCCTGAGCCAGGATCAAACTCTCATTAAAAGTTTGAGTTCTCACTCATTTCTGTCACTGACAGATTTATTGTTTTTTCATTGTTCAGTACTACAACAATTGTTGTAGTGCCCTGCACATTGGTTCGTCTTGTTCAGTTTTCAAAGGTCTTTGTCACTTGCTTCTCTCAAGCGACAACTATATTAGTATATCACAGTCGCTTTCGCTTGTCAACACTTTTTTGAAACTTTTTTTATTTTTTTCAATCAGTATTTCATCTGCAACATACCATAGTCCGTACGGGATTCGAACCCGTGTTACCGCCGTGAAAAGGCGGTGTCTTAACCCCTTGACCAACGGACCTGAGTTGGTGTTTTCAACTCTTACTATTATACCGACTTTTTAAACTTTGTCAACTACTTTTTCTAATTTTTTTCAATTTTTTTACATGGGTAACTTCCACTTGCCCAACCGAAGTGGAAATTAGTCTAAAACGGATTTTTATGGTGAAATTAAGTGTGAGACGTTTGAGTTAGAAATGAGGTCCACTATGACAAAACATAAACACCTTACCCTTTCAGACCGTAATGATATCCAATTAGGCTTAGAGCGCGGTGAAACCTTCAAAGCTATCGGCCAACTTATTCTAAAAGACCCGACTACTGTTTCTAAAGAAGTCAAGCGAAACAAACAAGTCCGAGAGTCTACCTCTAATAACCTTCCCTGCCCTCTACTTGCTAAAGCTCCCTTTGTCTGTAAGTGGCTATCAGAAAATCTTCTATCTCGCTAAACAAGCTCAAAGCAGTACGAACAAACTCTTGTCGAAGCTCGTGAAGGAACTCCTCTTAATTCTCAGACTTTCTGGGACATGGACAAAGTCATTTCTGATGGGGTTAAAAAGGGACAACACATCTATCATATCCTCAAAACTCATAACCTTGATGTCAGCTCCTCAACTGTCTATCGACATATCCGAAAAGGATACCTATCTATCGCTCCTATTGACCTAGCCAGAGCCGTTAAATTCAAAGAAAGACGGAAAAGTAAGCTACCTTCCATTCCTAAAGAAGCTAAAAAAGGACGTTCCTATGAGGATTTCCAAAATTATTTATCCCTTAACCAACTGAATTCTTGGCTGGAAATGGACACCGTTATAGGGAGGATGGGAGGTAAAGTCCTACTCACCTTCAATTTATCTTTCTGTAACTTTATCTTCGCTAGGCTTCTCGATAATAAAACTGCCCTTGAGGTTACCAAACACCTCTATAATATCAAGAACACCCTTCACCAAGCGGATAAAGATTTCTGTCAACTCTTTCCTGTCATCCTCACAGATAATGGTGGAGAGTTTGCTAGGGTTGATGACATCGAAATGGATGTTCGAGGAGAGAGTCCTAAACTTCTTGGCATTTCTAAAATACCTGCAGAAGACGTCTGTCAGTCTTCTACATTACTCCAACATAAGTTCTAAAAACTAACCTAAAAACCCATTCAAACGTCTCACACTAACTTCCACCATAGCGGAACTTAATCTGAAACGCTTTCAGATGAGGGGATTTTGTGCTCTCTTTTTTTCGATTCATTTTAGTTACAAAAGCGATGAAATCAAGCATTAGTAAAACCAGTGGAACTTACCCTGACACGGAATTCTACTGGTTTTTATGATTTTTATCAGACTAACTTCTACTTGGATTAGCGGTGGAACTTAGTTTGGGAATTTACCCTTTTTTGCATGACTTCCTAGTGGGTACGAATATCAAACTCTTTAAACACAATACGTAAGTCTCTTAGGACTCTTTGACGACCTCGGAATCGTTCATTCCTTAAGACGCGTTCTAACTCTTCTTGCTGCTCTTTATTTTGTTTACTTCTATAATCTTTTAATGTTTCATGAAAGAGATAATAATCATCTAGCCAGAGTCCTCCCTCGCTTATACGATGACTGATCTCACCTACTTCTTCATACGGTTCTTTATCATATCTCCGTTTTTGACTTTCTTGTTTACGGATATAGTCTAAGATTCGATTCCGAAACTTGGTCTTAAAATATTTCCTTAAACGAGGAATATCTTCTACTATTCCTTCTTCTCTACTAATCAATTCATGTAAGCAAATCATTCCCTCTTGGTCCCAATCCGATAGCTCCCATAAATGAAGGTAATATTCATTTCTACACTTGTACACAATCCCTTGGACTTCTTCATACATTTTTTTAAGCATAATCTTCCCCTTTCTAGATACAGTCTAACAGATTCAGATACACTTTTGGCACATTTCATCCATTCTGCACCCTTTAGTTCCTCAACTGCACAAAAAGAGAGGACATGCCTCTCTTGGGGTTATTTTTCATCATTCATTTTTGACTTTACTTCATCATAAGATAATGCATGAGATTCCTCTTCTACGGTTTCAGGCATCTTTCCTGTTTCGTAAAGAGCTTTAATTTGTGTACTATCCAATGTTTCGTATTTCAATAATGCTTCTGCAATCAACTTGTGAGTTTCACGATTTGATTGGATGATTTCAGCAGCTTTATTTCGTGCTTCATTTAATAATGAACGAACTTCTTCGTCAATTTCATAAGCTGTTTGTTCTGAAATTGATTTTTGAGGACTCTGTGCACCAAACATAGCATGATTTCCTTCATATTGTACTGGGCCAAGTTTTTCACTCATACCGTACTCTGTAACCATTGCACGCGCCATTTGTGTCGCTTGTTCAAAATCGTTTGAAGCTCCTGTAGTTTGGACATTAAAGATAATTTCTTCAGCTACACGTCCACCCATTAATCCAGCCAATTGCTCTTTCATATCTTCTTTAGAAAGAAGCATTTGATCTTCTTTAGGAAGTGCAATCATGTATCCGCCTGCACGTCCGCGTGGTACGATAGTAACTTTATGAACAACACGGGCATTCGACAAGACTAGACCTACAATGGTATGTCCTGCCTCATGATAGGCAACCAATTCACGTTCTTTTTGTGAAACTGTCTTATCTTTCTTAGAAGGTCCAGCAATAACTCTATCTTCTGCTTCATCAATATCTGAGGCATCAATGATTGATTTATTACGACGAGCAGCAACTAAAGCTGCTTCATTCAAGACATTCTCTAAATCAGCACCAACAAAGCCAGGAGTTTGTTGAGCCACTAATTTCAAATCAACATCTTCTGCTAAAGGCTTGTTCTTAGCATGAACTTTCAAGATTGCTTCGCGCCCCTTAACATCAGGACGGCCAACCAATACTTTTCTATCAAAACGTCCTGGACGCAGAAGGGCTGGGTCAAGTACATCTGAACGGTTTGTAGCAGCGATGACGATAATCCCTTCATTTCCCTCAAAACCATCCATCTCAATCAAGAGTTGGTTCAAGGTTTGTTCACGTTCATCATTTCCTCCGCCAAGACCAACTCCACGTTGACGTCCAACAGCATCAATTTCATCGATAAAGATGATAGCTGGTGCTGCTTTTTTGGCATCTTCAAAAAGAGAACGAACACGACTTGCACCAACCCCGACAAACATTTCTACAAAGTCAGAACCTGAAATACTAAAGAATGGAACACCTGCTTCTCCGGCGACTGCTTTAGCAAGCAAAGTCTTACCTGTTCCCGGAGGTCCCTCCAAAAGAACACCTGCTGGAATCCGAGCTCCAAGTTTTGTAAATCGTTTTGGATCTTTTAAGAATTCAACAACTTCGACTAGTTCTTGTTTTTCTTCTTCAGCTCCAGCAACATCTGAAAATCTTACTTTAATATCTTCTTTATTTGCGGCTTTAGCCTTACTTCGTCCAAAACTCATTGGGTTACGGCCATTATTTCCTCCCATATTTCCCATCATAGAGAATAGGAAGAAGAAAAGAATACCGAATGGCACAATGGATACAAGAATATTAATCCACATACCACTTGAACTTTCATGCTTAACAGTTACTTCCGCCTTATGGTCAGAAGCAAGTTTTTGCAATTCTGATACTGTAGTATCTGAAGGAAGAATAATACTTGAAAATTTCTCTACTGTTGTAGCAGAAGGAGAAAAGAACTGGATACCTGTTTCTTCTTTACTTGTTTTAGGATTTTTATAAACACCTGAAACTTCGATAACACTGCCATTTGGTTGGTAAGTCAATTCTTTTACATTGTCATCGGTAATTTCTTTTACCAATTCTGTATAATTAATTTGCTCACTTTTCCCTGCAACACTACCTGTACTAAAATACTGGTAACCTGTAACTAGGAGAAAAATAAGTAATAACCATAGAAAAGGATTTTTAATTAAACCATTATTTTGTTTTTTCATTAAAAATTGTTCTTTCTAATTTGAATACACTTCTTCTTTCAATACTCCAACATAAGGAAGGTTACGATAATTTTCTTTGTAATCTAAACCATAACCTACTACAAACTCATTTGGAATAGTAAAGCAGGTATAGTCTGCCTCAATTTCTACAACACGACCCTCTGGTTTATCCAACAAGGTTGCAATATTAACAGAAGCAGCTTCTCTTTCAATAAACATATCTCGCAAATTCTTCAAAGTTTGTCCTGTATCAATGATATCCTCTACAAATAGAACATGTCTTCCTTTGATATCTTGAGTCACATCTTGCTTGATATTGATGACACCACTACTTGCTGTTCCACCATGGTAGCTAGAAACCATCATGAAGTCCATTTCAATATGTGTGTCGATATGTTTAACCAATTCAGCCATAAAAGGGATAGATCCTTTTAAAATCCCAATTAAAATCGGATTTTTTCCTGCATAGTCTTTAGTTAGTTGGGAACCTAATTTTTTAGCAGCTTCTGTAATTTCATCGTGTGAAACGAGAATTTTTTTAATATCGTTTTCTAACATTTTTTTACCTATCTATTTTTTCTATATAAAGTACAGTGTTCATTATATCATTTTTCGTGTTTTTACTCAAATTACTGGTCGCAATTCCCAAAATTGAGACGATTTCACCAAATTGCTCAATAATCAGAGCAGATTTTCGCTTTTCCATAGGAATTTTCAAATCAATAAATAGACGTCTGAGTTTTTTTCTATGCCCATTTTGAATCAAAACATCTCCTGGTTTTCGATGACGAATGTATATGGATGTTTCGCGTGAAACAGGTATTTGTTGAATTGACTCACCTTCTAAAGGAAGTCCAAAGGAAAATAAATATCCTTGATAAGTAACCTGATTTTGATAGTGTAACACAAATTCATCTTCCTTTTCATCAGCCTGCGGACTGATTTTACAAATCTGAAACTTTTGATACTCTTTTATCAATTCATAGCCATTTTTAAGCAGATGACGATACTGGCTTTTAATTTTTAAAATCTGCCGAACTTCTTCAAACTGAGCTTTTGTAAGATTCAAATCTGGAAAACGATTCAGATAAGTTTGAAGTAAAACTCTTTGTGTCGACTCAGAGTAAGACAATAGTTGCTCTAAATTTTCTACATCAATATTCTTTGATAGTTCAGCTATTGCCAAATCATAATCTAAAATTTCATTGCCGAGACTTAAGATTGCATCCCTAAATCGAGGATTTTCTTTTTCCAATTCTGGTAAATAAGAGTTTCGAATACGATTTCGAAAATAATGATTTTCCTGATTTGATATATCTTCAAAATGAAAAATTGATGGAAAGTCTTTTTTATGAAATTGCAAGAAGGGACGAATCATTTCTATATCCCCGACTACTTGCTTCTCCTTAATTCCTGATAGATAGCGCAAGCGAGTGCCTCGAATCAAACGCATCAAAATCGTTTCCACCTGGTCATCAGCATGGTGGGCAGTGACCAAGGCTGTAGCACCTGTCTTTTTCATGACCTCTTGAAAAAAATCATAACGAAAATCTCGAGCACGCGCTTCTGAAAATTCTCCTGAAAAATTGCTGATATAAATAGGAAGCTCTGCTTCAGCAGCTAACTTCCTTAATTCCTTTTCTTCCCAATCTGATTCTACTCTCTGCTTATGATTCACATGAGCTAGAATCAATTCAATTTCTAACTCTTCTTGATACGTAGACAATACCTTAAATAGAAACATAGAATCTAATCCACCAGAAAGAGCTAGCACCACCTTAGTATGTTTTTTAAAATATCCTCTCTTGAGAAAATGATTTAAAAAATCCTGTTCCCTCATTTTAGAACCTCATAAACATCTTTAGCTATCTGAGAAATCGTATCATAATCAGAATTTTTAGTGAAAATAGAAAGAACAAATGGAGAATCTGCATAGACAACACCCGTATCATGCTCAAATTCGTCCGCATCCCCAATTTTATGAGCTACCTTCACAGAAACACCTTTGGCAATTCGCTCATTATCAAAATCTGTTTTTGTTAAAGACTCCAATACAAATCCATTTTGATTATAAATAGCTTCCATGACTTTCCCAGCCATTTTAGAAGAAATCAATTTTTCTTTCGTATCCCAATCATCTCCCATAATAGCAGATATCTTGGACTTAAATGTTGTATCAGATTGATTTGAAATGTAATATCCCAATAGATTATGAGCTACATTGTCCGATTCTTTAGCTACTTTCGTAATTAAATCTTTTAAAGAATACTCTTTATTATCCTCTTTTTTAGGGAGACTACCACTTCCCTCTGGTTTATAAGAACCTGGAAAATCATTAACTGCTGATACGTATTTTACAGTCGTATCTAACTGATATAGGCCCTCATTTATTTTTTCTTGCGTATAGTAGAGATAAGGGAGTTTTAAAACACTAGCTGCATACATCTTTTCATCTTGATTGATACCAGCTTCTTTTCCAGTAGTCAATTGCTTAACATAAATAGAGAAAGAATCTTTTTGATATTTTTCAGATAACATTTCTTGGACTTTACTCATCCGATTATCTTCTTCAGAAGTTGACTCTTTATCCACCCATCCAGCCTGATCAATATGTAAAAATTCTTTTCCTTCTACAAACATGGTCTTATCGATTGATACCTGCGAATAAGCTGATAAGGATGATTTCACCTCTTTTAAATCATAAGGACTATTATACAGTTTAAAACCTGATTCTAACCATACTTTTTTTATTGTTGGAGTTACCTCTGACTGATCATATAAAAATCGTTTGTCTGCAGCTATAAATTGATGGTTGGATAACTTAAATACTGGAATTCCTTGTTTATTTAAGCGCCACTCGGTTATTTGAAAACTTGTTTTAAGAGTCAATTTTCCAGATTCTACCACTAAATCTTCATTTGCATAGACAGGAACTTCTCCATAAACCATAGGAGTACTTAGCTTTTCTCTAAAATAAATACCAAAGTCAGATTGTGAAAGGTAATAAATTTCTTTCGAAGTATAGACAACTTCTTTTTCTGTGCTAACGACTTTTGAAATGGTCAAAAAACTCGGTAGCAACAAAATAATTAAGAACTTACGCATTCTTCCTTTCCTTTTCTTCTTGTAAACGCAATAATTGATTTTTATCAGCTAGCTCTTCCAGCTTTTCATCCGATAGACTCAAAAATTGCTCAATTACATCTAATAAATTTTCCATCTTATCACCTTGGAAGCAAGTCAGGAATCGTATAAACAGTTTCCCGATTCTTAGAATAATAATATTTTGCACGCATGTATTTAGCAGCGTAATCTTCATCTTTCAACTTTGTGGCAAAAGCTGTCTCCTTCTCCTTTTCATCACTCAAGGTTTGATACTGAGTTTGCAAGTCTGATAACTGTTGACGTCTTTGGAGTAATTGGTGATAGCTTTGAGCAAGGTTATAAGTTGGTAAAATGAACAATAAAATCATCAAAATCAGAACCCAACCCATGAAACGATTACGTTTTTGTCGTTCTTTCATCAGATAGCGACGACGTTGGTGCTCATTTTGAATAAAAGAATTATTCAATTGTACGATATTTTTAGACATTTTCTTCTACCCGTGTTTCACTGATAATTTCATACATACCTGCTGCATCTTCTTTTTTTGTACTATCTTTCATCTCTAGTACTTTGACAAGTAGCAACTTATTGCCAAAACGAATTTCAACTTGATCATTAACTTTCAAATCCGTTGAACTTTTGGCCAAGATTCCATTCACCTTGATTCTACCTTTATCAGCTACTTCCTTTGCGACTGTACGACGCTTGATAATTCTTGATACTTTTAAATATTTGTCTAATCTCATTTTTATTACCTCAAATTATTATTGTACCATTTTTATCCATTTTATAGAAGAAAAATGTTAAAGGGAATTGCTTTCTTTTGACTCTTTTATCTCTAATAAACTTTCTCCAAAAATGAGCAGACCTTCTAAAATTTCATAGTCCTTCTTGTTTCGGACATCAAATACAACTTCCATTAGTCCCTTATTCTCAGCTATGGCTGCTTTTAAATTCGTTGCGGATAAAGATTTAAAATAATCTTGAGCCAAGAACAGTCGCTGAGTAATTTTTTCAAATTGAACTGTAATCTTATTTTCTTTCCTTCCCACACGTTCTACAAAGACCTTATCCAAATATGACTTGACTAGACCAATTTCTAAAAGATAGGCTACAACGTCTGGGTACTCTCCAAAACGGTCCATCAACTCCTCTTGTAACTCTTCATAATTGACACGGTTGTCAATTTGACGAATTTTCTTGTAAATTTCGATTTTATGTCTTTGATCAGAAATATAAGTATCAGGAAGATAGGCATCAATTTGCAAAATCAATTCGGCATTCCCTTTGGTTCTTGTGTTAGTGTTAGCATTACCGTTTCTTATAGCAATAGCTTCCTCTAGTAACTGCGAATACAATTCAAAACCAACAGAATCAATGAAACCAGACTGGGATTTTCCTAAGAGGTTTCCTGCTCCACGAATAGAAAGATCTCGCATAGCAATCTTAAATCCTGAGCCCAATTCTGTAAATCCTTTAATTGCCTCTAATCTCTTTTCAGAGACTTCACTGATAGATTTTTCTGGACGATACATGAAATAGGCATAAGCAATGCGGTTACTACGACCAACTCTTCCTCTTAATTGATACAAGGTTGACAAGCCCATATGGTCCGCATTTTCAATAAATAAAGTATTGGCATTTGGAATGTCCACCCCTGTCTCAATAATGGTAGTTGTTACCAAAATATCATACTGACCTTCAATGAAATCCAGTAGAGTATTTTCTAACTTAATTTCACTCATTTGCCCATGAACATAACCAATCGAAGCCTCTGGAATCAACTCCTGTAATTCTGAAACCTTCTGATCAATTGTGTCAACTTTGTTGTAAAGATAGTAAACTTGACCTCCACGCTCCATTTCACGCAAGACCGCATCACGAATGACACTATCATTCTTTTCCAAAACATAGGTCTGAACAGGATAGCGATTAGTCGGCGGAGTTTCAATAACAGACAAATCTCTGATTCCCAGCATAGACATGTGAAGGGTACGAGGAATTGGAGTTGCTGTCAAGGTCAGGACATCTACTTGTGTTTTCAGTTCTTTCAAGGTTTCCTTATGCTTGACACCAAATCGCTGTTCCTCATCTATAATCATCAATCCCAAATCAGCAAATACAACATCTTTTGACAAAACACGATGGGTTCCAATCAAAATATCAACTTGACCCTTTTTCAATTTTTCAAGTGTTTCAGTCTGCTCTTTTTTACTTCTAAAACGACTTAACACATCAATATTAACTGCAAAATTTTGGAATCGTTCCTTAAAATTCGTATAGTGCTGTTGCGCTAAAACCGTCGTCGGAACTAGAACGACAACCTGTTTGTGATCATTGACTGCCTTAAAGGCTGCACGCATAGCAACTTCAGTCTTTCCAAAACCAACATCCCCAACTAAAAGTCGATCCATTGGATGAGAATCCTGCATATCCCTCTTGATTTCCTCAATACTACGAAGTTGATCCTCCGTTTCAACATAAGGGAAGGCATCATCAAAAGCATGTTGTTCTTCATCATCAGCTGAGAAAGCAAACCCCTTCAACTGGCTGCGTTCAGAATAGAGTTTAATTAAATCGTCAGCTATATCCTCTACCTGATTCTTAACCTTTTGCTTGGTCTTTTTAAAATGACCGTCATTTAATTTATTGAGTTTAGGTGCTTTACCGTCACTTGAAACGTATTTGGAAAGTAGATGAATCTGTTCCACTGGGATGGAGATTTGATCCCCATTTTGATACTGGACACTGACATAATCGCGGTGGATTCCTTTTATTTCAATTGTTTCAATTCCTAGATATTGACCAATTCCATGAATATGGTGAACAACGTAATCTCCTTTTTCAAGTTCATTGTAATCTTTTAATCTCTCTGCGTTTGAAACATGTTGTCTTCGAAAACGACGTTTCAATTTCTTTTGAAAAATCTCATGTTCAGTAATCAATAAAATCTTTTCATCTACAAAATGAAAACCATGTCTGAGATTACCCTCAATTAAGTTTACAGATTCTTTACAGATATTTGACTTATCTCTAGAATCCAATTTAATCTGGTATTCCTCTAAAACATCCTCCAATGTTTTACTTCCCATTGAATTGCTAGACTGCAGAATAATAGTGTAATCCATTTTTTTGTATCGTTCAATTTCTTCTTTTAGAAAAGAAAACTGATTGAAAAACTCCTGCATAGGATATTGATTAAATTGATAAATTTGGTCAAACTTGAGATTTCCTAGTCCCTTTTGAAGATTAGAGAAAAAGGTCACCGGACTTTGTTTTTTATAGATTTGTTCAATATCAGCAAAATACTGCATATCAGAAAATGCTTTACTATTCTGTAATTCTTCTGTAAAGTACTGCGCTAATTCTCTTTCAAAGACTTCATACTGATTCATCAATTTTTGATAATCATCAAAGAATATTGGGGTATCTTTTTCAATATAGTCAAAAACAGTCCATGTCTTGTCATAACACAAAGATAAAAATTTCCGTGAATCAGAATGAATTTGTTTTTGGTGAAAAATTGAAAAAATTTCTTCTAAGTATGATTTTAAAATAGGTGATAAAGTTTTTGAAATCTGTTTTTCTAAAACTGACTGACCTCGTTGATAATCCTTTTCTTTCAAAAGAATATCACTAGCTGGAAATATGGTGAGTTCTGTCTGATTTTTTTTCGATAATTGTGTTTCGACTTCAAATGACCTGATACCATCAATTTCATCACCAAAAAACTCAATTCGGCAAGGTTCTAACTGGGATATTTCAAAAATATCTAAAATGTCTCCTCGCAGACTAAATTCGCCTTGAGTTTGTACTTGTGTTACTTTTCGATAGCCTATTTCCTTTAACTGATGCATAAGCGCGTGTTGATCATATTCTTCACCAACTGAGATTTTTACAATACTATCTTTGAATACATTGGGAGACGGTAAAATCAAGCGACTTGCTGCGATATTACAAACTAAAATCCCTTTCTTAGACGGATCAGTCAAAAAGCGCAAGGCTTCAACCCGTGAAATGATTTTTTCTTGTGAAGACATCAAAAACTCGACTATAGGGGAGTCATCTACCAAAAATGGATAGACAAGTTCCTCACCCAAGATAGAGATAAGATCACTAACAAGTCCTTCTGCTTCTCCATAAGTTGACGTCAACAACATAATCTTATCTTCTTTTTCTAAACTGCTTGCAATTGCAAGAGCCTTAGTAGACGTTGATAAACCAAGTATTAGTTGTCTTTTCTTATCTGTTAAACTTTGATGCCATTTTTTAATCTGATCATTTTCTGAGAATAAATCTAATAAGGTCACCATTTATCCGTTATACCTCTGCATTGTTTTCTCAAAATTTTTCTCTTGTAAATAGTAGTTTACAGAATCGTCAACTTTGTCAATAGACTGTAAAATACCAATATAATCATCCTTGTCAAACTTACTCAAAACATGGTGAACAACTGACATACCATTTTTAGGTCTTCCGATTCCAATCTTAACACGGTTAAAGACCTGAGTTCCAATATGTTGAATAATAGACTTAATACCATTGTGACCACCTGCAGAGCCCTTGCTCTTAAACGAATCTTTCCAACTTCCATGTCAAGATCATCGTAAATGATAAGTAAATCTTCAATATCCAAACCATAGTAAGTCAATAAAGCATGAACTGCTTTTCCACTTTCATTCATAAAGGTCGTTGGTTTGACCAGATAAATTTTTTCTCCATTGAAGAAAAAAGATGCTAGGTCAGCTTGAAATATCTTATCGTGTGTAAAAGTGACATTTTGTTTTTTCGCTAGTTGATCAATCAGCATAAAGCCAACGTTGTGTTTGGTTTCAAAATATTTATCTCCTGGATTTCCCAATCCCACAAGTATTTTTGTCATTTATTTTTCCTTTCAAAAGCCAAAAGGGTTGGAATTATTTTCCAACCTAATTGACATTATTTTTAATATTGATTAAACGTTAAAGCGGAATTCCATAATATCGCCATCTTGCACGACATATTCTTTTCCTTCTTCACGCAAGCGTCCAGCTTCTTTTACGGCTTTTTCAGATCCGTATTTCACTAAATCCTCATATGACATGGTTACTGCACGAATAAAGCCTTTTTCAAAGTCTGAGTGGATAATACCAGCTGCTTGAGGAGCCTTCATACCACGCTTAAAGGTCCAAGCGCGAACTTCTTTTTCACCAGCTGTGAAGTAAGTTCCAAGTCCAAGTAAGTTGTAAGCTGCACGAGTCAACTTGTCAACGCCTGATTCTGTCAACCCAAGTGCTTCAAGAAACTCTTGCTTGTCTTCTTCGTCTAACTCAGAAATTTCTTCCTCAGCACGCGCAGAAATAACGACTACTTCAGCATTTTCTGTTGCTGCGAATTCACGAATTTGTTTAACATAGTTGATAGAGTCAGGTTCTGAAACCACATCCTCGTCCACATTGGCAACATAGAGCACTGGTTTAGTCGTCAACAGGAAGAGACCTTTGACAACTTTTTGTTCTTCATCTGTAAACTCGATTGTACGAGCTGATTTTCCATCTTCAAGGACTGGTTTAATCTTTTGAAGAACATTAAATTCTGCTACAGATTCTTTATCTTTTTGCGTACGTGCCATCTTTTCTACACGCGCATAGCGTTTATTAACTGATTCTAAGTCAGCAAGAATCAACTCCAGGTTAATGGTATCAATATCTGCAAGTGGGTCTACAAAGGCATCTTCACGCCCTTGCTCACGCATGACATTTTCATCATCAAAAGCACGAACTACATGAACAATCGCATCTACTTCACGGATATTGGCCAAGAATTTATTCCCTAGTCCTTCTCCTTTTGAAGCTCCTTTTACAATCCCTGCGATATCTGTAAATTCAAATGTTGTTGGCACTGTCTTTTTAGGAGTAATCATTTCCGTCAATTTTTGTAGACGTTCATCTGGAACTTCTACCATTCCAACGTTTGGATCAATCGTCGCAAATGGGTAATTTGCTGCCTCTGCTCCTGCTTTTGTAATTGCATTAAATAGTGTTGATTTACCAACGTTTGGCAAACCAACGATACCTGCTGTTAAAGCCATATTTTCTCATTCTCCGTTTTCATTTCAATCCCTAATATTATAACACAAAAAGGGAAAACTTGCTAACCCTCTAACTAAGGCTTCTTAGTCAATAATTTTATTCATTTTTCGATCAAAATCATAGCGTCCCATCATGACAACATGGTCACAATTACTGCATTTTATTTTGATATCTGCTCCTACACGGGTAATTTCCCAACGATTAGCTTTTTTTCCTGTTGATTTGATTGTGCAAGCATGTGGTTTTTTCATTTCAACAAAATTTCCAACTTGATACATACTACTCTCCTTTTCTTTTTCGATTATATCATAAAAGAGGCGAGCCAGGCTCAACCTCTTTCACTTAATTTGTACGAACTGGTGTAATGAGCTGCATGAAGTCCTCATCAGTATCCGCTGGCACAAGTGTGAAGGGACGAACTGCAGAAATAAAGCTGATTGTAACCTTTTCGCTATTTAAAGCTTTAAGGGAATCAATCAAATAAGTTGGGTTGAAACTAATAGTCAAATCTTCACCAGTCACCTGATTAGTATCGATTTCTTCGTTTACTTTACCAACTTCTGGAGAGTGAACATGGGCGCTAACAATACCACCTTTAATTTCAAGCTTCACAGTACCATTTTGAGTCGCACTTGATAAAAGACGAGCACGTTCCATTGACTGGCGTAAGTTTACAACATCAAAAGTAATAGTAGTGTTAAAGTCTGTTGGAATCAAACGATCTGTATCAGGGTAGTTTCCTTCTAGGAGACGAGTATAGAAGCTAATATTTTCGCTTCTAAATAGAATTTGGTTATTGGCAAAGAAAATCTCTACAGTTTCAATATCATCTGTAAATACCGCTGAGAATTCGCGTAGAGAACGGCTAGGAATCACGACATCAAAATCATCACTATTTTTCTCAAGCGTTAATTTTTTCTGGCTTAGACGATGAGAGTCTGTTGCAACTGTTTTTAACTCTTTGTGTTGGCTCAATACAAAATGAACACCTGTTAAAATCGGACGACTTTCTTGTGTACTTGCAGCAAATGCTGTTTCATTGATAATTTTCTTGAGTAATTTTGTTTCAAGAATTAAAGGAGTGCTTGCTGAAATTTCTTGGATTCGTGGGTACTGTTCGCTATCTTTTCCTTTTAGGGTAATTTCTGATTTACCGCTGGTTAAAACAATTTGATTTTGTTCAATTTCTTTAAAATCAAGAGTCACATCAGGTAGACTAGATACCACATTGATGAAGAAAGAAGCTTCAAGAAGGATCGAACCTAAAGAAGTAATTAACAAACCAGCATCTTCATTTTTTTGAGAAATAAAATTTTCAATTGAAATCTGACCATTTGAACCAATTAAAGTAACACCTTCATTGGTTACGTCAATTTTTACGGTTGATAAAATAGGAATAGCATTTTTAGAACTAATAGCTCTCTTAGTAGTATTTAATGCTTGTAGAAATAAGTTTTTTTATTAATTGAAAAAAATGAATCATGGATTCTCCTTTATTTATTTTTTTAGTATTAGAAGGATAATAGTAATAATAGAGTCTGTGAAATCTGTGGAAAACAGACTTAAAAGCAAGTCATATCAAGATTTTTTTGGATTGTTTTAAAAAAAATGTGGATAAAAAAAGATAAAAAAATGCGAAAGTTATCCACAAGTTATTTAATTTTCTTTTTGATTGATTCGATTTCTAAACGTAAATTATCGTCTTCATCAATCAAAGATTTAATTTTTGCATGGGCATGAATGACTGTTGTATGGTCTTTTCCACCAAATTCCTTTCCAATTTTTGGAAGACTATTATCTGTTAGTTCTCTAGATAAATACATGGCTACTTGACGGGCTAAAACAATATTTTGAAGGCGTCTGCTTCCCTTCATTTCTTTGATACTGACACCATAAAAGTTACCAACTTCATTTTGGATTTTGTCAATTGGGATGACGAGCATTTGGCTAACATCTTGTTTGCGAGCTCTAATAGCTTCTGCAGCAATATCAATAGTGATATCCTTGATTTTTTTTACTCTGGCAATTAAAGTGATGTCGTTGATGGCTCCCTCAAGATCTCGAACATTTGAATCAAATTGCCCAGCTAGGTATTCTAGAGTATCACTTTGGAAATTGTAGCCTAAATGTTCCGTTTTGCTTTGTAAAATGGCAATACGTGTTTCAAAGTCAGGAGGTGTGATAGTTTGGGTTAACCCCCAACTAAAGCGCGTGACAAGCCTCTCCTCGAGCCCTTCTAGATGTTTTGGACTACGATCACTCGTTAGGACAATCTGTTTTTGCTTGTCATGAAGGGCGTTAAAGGTATTGAAAAATTCTTCCTGAGTTGCAACTTTTTTTCCGCTGAGTGACTGGATATCATCGATTAACAAAAGATCAAGACTGCGGTAGGTCTTTTTAAACTTTTCCATTTCTCCAAGTCTTAGGTGGTCAAGAAAGTCATTAATAAAACTTTCAGCAGGGATATATTTAACACGCGCATCAGGAATATTTTTTAGAATTTCATTTCCAATAGCGTTTAACAGGTGAGTCTTACCAAGCCCAGGTCCTCCATAGATAAAAAGAGGGTTATAGGTCAGAGCCAAATCTTCAGAGACAGCTAAAGCGGCTGATACAGCCCAAACATTTCCATCCCCTTGGATAAAATTATCAAAGGTATACTTCTCTTTTAATCCAGTATCCGAATAAGGAATAGATACCAACTTTGGACTATAGTCATAAAGAGTTGAATTTGTAGCTTCTTCAACTTGTGAGATAGTCGTATCTTGAGGTTTGGTGAAAATATAGTGGGGAGTAATCTCAGCATCATAAATTTCAAATCCAGCAACGACAATAATATCTTTTAGTTGTTTTTCCCAGACCATTTCCATTTCAGATCGTGGTAAAAATATAGTAGCAACATTTTCCTCTACCTTGATGAGTTCAGCTTGAATAGCATAGAAATCATACATGGATCGAGTCAGTCTTTCTTGAGCAAATTCTAATATACGATTCCAAAATTGTTTTTCTTTCAATCCTTTCTCCTCCTTTACTATTTAAAAGTTTAATACTAGACCTATTTTACCATAGAGAACAAGAATTTTCCACAAGCTGTGAAAAATAATCCACAATGTTACCAAGTTTTATCCACAGGTTGGGGATAAAACCAAAAACTATTGACTTATTAAGCTTTTTATTGAAAAAAAATAGTGGATAACCTTGTGAGATAAAAAAATAAAAGAACAGCCTTATTTCAGGCTGTTGATAATTCTACTGTATTCTTCTTGATTTGAAAAAGAAATAATGATTTTTCCACTATCTTTTTTAGACAGTTTGATTTCTACATCTAATCCGAGTAGTTTTTTTAACTGTTCTTCTTCATTTTGTATGAAATAATCAGTTTTTTGCTGTTTCTTTTGTTTTTTTTCTGTCAGAAGAGCTTCTAACTTCCTTACAGAAATATCTTCCTCGATGATTCGTTGAAAGAAATAGTCTTGTTGTTCCTTATTCAAACAAACTAGCGAACGTGCATGTGCTTGTGATAGTTTGCCATTTTCTACTTCTGAGAGGATTTGTTCTGGTAAGGAAAGCAAGCGAATGGAGTTGCTGATATAAGGACGAGACTTGCCCATTTTATCTGCAATTTCAGCATGGGTAAATCCTTTCTCTACGAGAGATTCATAGGCACGTGCTTCTTCTATTGGATTTAAATTTTCTCTTTGTAAATTTTCAATGATGGACTGAACCATCATCTCTTGGTCTGAAAGCTGCTTAACAACAGCTGGGATAGACGTTAGACCTGCTAAAAGTGAAGCCCGATAGCGTCTCTCTCCTGCAAGGATTTCATAACCAATTACAGGAGATTGACGAACAATAATCGGTTGGATGACCCCATTTTCTTTAATAGACTGTGATAGTTCATGTAATTTTTCTCTATCAAATTCTTTTCGAGGTTGATAGGGATTTTTTTGTATATCTGTGATAGAAATCATTTCAAATTTTTCCATGATTCTACACTAACACATCTTTTCTTTTATGTAAAGCTTTCTTTACATAGATGTCAATTAAGATTCTAAATCACCTGAACTCTTGTCAAGTTTAATAGATGTAGTTTCTTCTTTACCGTTACGATAGTAAGTGATCTTAATGGTGTCTCCGATAGAATGATTGTAAAGAGCACTTTGTAAGTCTGTTGATGAAGCAATCTCTTTGTCATCTACTTTTGTAATAACGTCGTATTTTTCAAGATGGCCATTAGCAGGCATATTGCTCTGCACAGAACGAACAACTACACCAGATGTTACACTGCTTGGAATATTCAGTCTTCTAATATCACTTGTATTAATATTTGAGAGATTGACCATTTGGATGCCCAAAGCTGGACGAGTCACTTTTCCGTTCTTTTCTAACTGTTCAATAATATTGATAGCATCATTTGCAGGGATTGCAAAACCAAGACCTTCTACAGAGGTTCCTCCATTTGTGGCAATTTTACTTGAGGTAATTCCGATAACCTGTCCTTGAATATTGATCAGTGGGCCATCAGAGTTACCTGGGTTAATAGCAGTATCAGTTTGGATGGCTTTTGTAGAAATGGCTTGTCCATCTTCAGATTTTAAAGATACATTTCGATTAAGACTAGATACGATACCTTGAGTAACAGTATTTGCATATTCAGAACCTAACGGGCTACCGATGGCAATAGCAGTTTCTCCTACGGTTAACTTGCTAGAATCACCAAACTCAGCTACTGTTGTCACTTTTTCTGAAGAGATTTTGATGACAGCAATATCAGAGAAAGTGTCAGCTCCGACAATTTCTCCAGGTACTTTAGTTCCATCTGACAAACGAATATCTACTTTGCTGGCACCATTTATAACGTGATTGTTGGTGACAATGTAAGCTTCTTTGTCATTCTTTTTATAAATAACCCCAGATCCTTCACTAGAGATTTGTTGAGAATCTGTATCAGTCTCATCATTGCCAAATACGCTATTTTGTCTGTTTGCTGAATAAGTAATAACAGAAACAACGGCATCTTTTACTTTATTAACAGCCTGAGTTGTTGAATTTTCGTTTTTATAGGCAGTTTGTGTAATAGTACTATTGTTGTTAGAGTTGCTTACACTACTTTTTTGAGTTAGTTGAGCTATTGAAAAACCACCCAAGGCTCCACTAAAAAAGCTAATGACGATAACTACTAATAATTGAAACCATTTTTTGTAAAATGTTTTTAGATGTTTCATATTTGCCTCCATATGTTTGAAATTACTGAAAGTATAAACTGACTAGCTTAATTATAACTTAAAAAAACAAAAGTTTTTTTCACAGATTGTGGATAACTTTCTAAAAATCTGTGATTTTTCTCGGCTAAAATTAACCTTTTATTTTGTGAATAAGATGTGAAAAAATAGAGAATATGTTAGAATAGAGTCATGAAAATTAAAGTTGTAACAGTTGGGAAACTGAAAGAAAAGTATTTAAAAGATGGTATTGCAGAGTATTCAAAACGAATTGCTCGATTTGCTAAACTTGAAATGATTGAGCTAGCAGATGAAAAAACACCAGATAGGGCCAGTGAGTCAGAAAATCAAAAGATTTTAGAAATAGAGGGTCAGAGAATTTTATCAAAAGTTGGTGATCGTGATTTTGTTATTGTGTTAGCCATTGAGGGGAAAACACTTTCTTCAGAAGAATTTAGTAAGCAGTTAGAAGAAGCTTCTATAAAAGGATTTTCTACTCTTACCTTTATTATTGGAGGGAGTCTGGGGTTAGCACAGGATATAAAAAAGAGAGCAAATCTTTCTGTTAGTTTTGGCCGCTTAACCTTGCCCCATCAGTTAATAAGACTAGTCCTTGTTGAACAAATCTATCGGGCTTTTACAATTCAGCAGGGATCACCCTATCATAAATAGAAAATTGACTTTTAATTGAATTTTTGGTAGAATAATTGTGTTAGGTCTCATAGCTCAGCTGGATAGAGCATTCGCCTTCTAAGCGAACGGTCGCAGGTTCGAATCCTGCTGGGATCAATATAGTAGCAAAGCTGGGAATTTTCCCAGCTTTTTTCTTAAAAAAGTACACTTGGGGAGAAAAAAATGACAGTTGAGAGAATTTTATCTAAAACGAAATTCCATTTTGTATAATAGTTTTTGTAAGTTAGCTTACAAGAAAAAAATATTGAGGAGATTTTATTATGAAAAACACAGTTAAATTGGAACAGTTTGTAGCCTTGAAGGAAAAAGACTTACAAAAGATTAAAGGTGGGGAAATGAGAAGAATAGATAGAATGTTCATTAATTTTCTTAAAAGAAGATAAGGGAGTGTCAGAATGAATTTTTTCTTAGTAGTAGATTTTTATATTATATTTTTTTATTATTAGTCACAGTTACAGTTTAATTTGCAAAGGTCAAATAAAAAGCAAAAGGAACTATACGTTTTTTTGGTGCTTATACATTACTAGTAGAAATAGTACTTAGCTTTCCCTTTTATCTTCTAAATTTAGATGGGTTAGGGATTGCAACATTTTTATATCCTTTGGGTTTATATTCCTATTTTCGATGGATTAAACAGTATGAGAGGGATAGAGGACTATTCCTAAGTTTACTACTATCTCTTTTATATGAGAGCACTCATACATTTCTGTCCGTAACTTTCTCCTCTATAACAGGAGACAATTTTGTTTTACAATATTATGACCCATTCTTTTTCGTTGTAACGGTGTTGACTTATGTTGTTGTCTTAAAAATCATTCATTATTTCCATTTGGAACTAGCCTATTTTGACAAGGACTACCTTTATCCTTTCTTGAAAAAAGTATTTTTTGCCTTACTACTGCTCCATATTGTATCTTTCGTTTCAAATATGGTAAGTACGATTAAACATTTGAATAGTTTTGGAAGTATTTTGTCATCTATTGTTTTTATCTCGTTACTTTTTGACCTTCTTTGCAATGAATTCTCATAAAGAACAAATGGAAAAAGAGATTGCTTTGAAGCAGAAGAAATTTGAACAGAAACATTTACAAAACTACACAGATGAAATTGTCGGTCTGTATAATGAAATTCGTGGTTTTCGACATGACTATGCTGGAATGCTTGTCAGTATGCAGATGGCAATTGACAGTGGTAATTTACAGGAAATTGACAGAGTTTACAATGAAGTTTTGGTCAAAGCCAATCATAAACTGCGTTCAGATAAGTACACTTACTTTGATTTGAACAATATAGAAGATTCAGCTTTACGAAGTTTGGTTGCACAGTCAATTGTCTATGCTCGAAATAATGGTGTAGAGTTTACACTGGAAGTAAAAGATACGATTACCAAGCTCCCAATTGAACTATTGGATTTGGTTCGTATCATGAGCGTTTTATTGAACAATGCTGTCGAAGGATCAGCTGATAGCTATAAAGCAGATGGAAGTAGCAGTTATTAAGATGGAAACTGAAACAGTTATTGTGATTCAGAATTCATGTAAAATGACGATGACTCCTTCAGGAGATCTATTTGCTTTAGGATTCTCCACTAAGGGAAGAAATCGCGGAGTAGGATTAAATAATGTGAAAGAACTACTAGATAAGTACAACAACATCATTTTAGAAACAGAGATGGAAGGAAGTACATTTAGACAAATTATTAGATTTAAGAGGGAATTTGAATGAAAGTTTTAATTTTAGAAGATGTTATTGAACATCAAGTGAGACTAGAAAGAATATTGGATGAAATTTCGAAAGAATCGAATATTCCAATATCATACAAGACAACGGGAAAAGTCCGTGAATTTGAAGAATACATTGAAAATGATGAAGTAAATCAGCTTTATTTCCTAGATATCGATATTCATGGAATTGAGAAAAAGGGATTTGAAGTGGCTCAGCTCATTCGTCATTACAATCCTTACGCTATTATCGTCTTTATCACCAGTCGATCAGAGTTTGCGACTCTCACCTATAAATACCAGGTATCAGCCTTAGATTTTGTTGATAAGGATATCAATGATGAGATGTTCAAGAAGAGAATTGAGCAAAATATCTTCTATACGAAGAGTATGTTACTTGAAAATGAAGATGTGGTGGATTATTTTGACTACAATTACAAAGGAAATGATTTAAAAATCCCTTACCATGATATTTTGTATATTGAAACAACAGGGGTCTCTCATAAATTGCGCATTATTGGTAAGAATTTTGCAAAAGAGTTCTATGGAACAATGACAGATATTCAGGAAAAGGACAAGCATACTCAGCGATTTTATTCTCCTCATAAGTCATTTTTGGTAAATATAGGCAATATAAGAGAAATTGATCGAAAAAACTTAGAAATTGTTTTCTATGAAGACCATCGTTGTCCTATTTCAAGATTAAAAATTAGAAAGTTAAAAAGATATTTTTAGAGAAAAAAATCTCAAAAAGTGATTGACAATTAGTAAGAAATTGATATAATGGTTATATCTGCTACAGATAGAAGGTCCGTTGGTCAAGGGGTTAAGACACCGCCTTTTCACGGCGGTAACACGGGTTCGAATCCCGTACGGACTATTTTATCCGCCATAGCTCAGTTGGTAGTAGCGCATGACTGTTAATCATGATGTCGTAGGTTCGAGTCCTACTGGCGGAGTATAGATAAAAGGGAACACAACTGTGTTCCTCTTTTTGTATCAATTTGTATCACCAGCATCTTCATAAGGAAGTCTGTTATTTCTTGAGGACTTTCTTTTTTTCCATGTGCAATCCAAGTTTGGCAGACACTAAAAAGTGCGTGAGTTAGATAGATGCTACTATATTCTAATTCAGTGGTATTGAGATTCAGTTGCATAAAGCGTTTTTGTAAATCTGTGCTGAGCATGATATGAAGTTTATTTCTTAAGAAATTTTGGATTTCTTTGGTACCATTTTCAGAAAGCAGAGCAGCCAGAAGTGGTTCTGACTCTAGATATTCAAATACTTCTAAAATAGCATCTCTTTTGTGCTGAGCATGTTTTTGAAAAATATATTCAAATGTATGAAATAGCTTGCTTTGATAGTGCTCAATCATATCATACTTATCCTTATAGTGAGTATAGAAACTGGAACGACTAATTCCGGCTTTTTCTGCTAACTTGACAGTAGAAATTTGATCAAATGGCTGTTCCATCAGTAGTTGTACCATAGCATTTTCAATAGTTCGCTTTGTTTTTAAGCGTTTGTTACTTTCTTGCATACTTCCTCCTTGTAAACAAATTAGACTATATGTCTAAAAATAGATTTTTTATCTTGTAATTTAGATTTTTTAATGTATAATCTATTATATCAAAATTTTAGACAATATGTTTAAAAAAGGAGAAACTATGTTTAAAGAATGGAAAGCAATTTTTAAAAAACCAACCTTTATTATTGTCATGATAGGAATTTCTCTTGTTCCAGCTCTGTACAATGTCATATTTTTGTCCTCAATGTGGGATCCATATGGGCAATTGTCTGATTTACCTGTGGCAGTTGTCAATAATGATAAAGAGGCTTCCTATAATGGTAATAGCATGTCTATAGGAAAAGACATGGTGTCCAATTTAAAAGAAAATAAAACTTTGGATTTTCATTTTGTAGATGAAGAGGAAGGTAAGAAGGGTTTAGAAAATGGCGATTACTATATGGTAGTGACTTTACCAAGTGATCTATCTGAAAAAGCCACTTCTATTTTAACGGATCATCCAGAGCAAATGCAAATCGATTATCAGACTTCAAGTGGTCATAGTTTTATTGCTAGCAAGATGAGCGATTCTGCTATGACACAATTAAAGCAGAATGTTTCTACTAATGTAACCAAGACCTATACCAAAGCTTTATTTAACAAAATGATTGATTTAAAGGATGGTATGAATCAAGCAGCTTCAGGCAGTGAAAAATTAACTGATGGAGCGAATCAGTTAGTGGCAGGAAGTCAAACATTAACAACTAATCTAAACTCTTTAGCAGATTCAAGTTTAACATTTTCAAATGGAACGGAGCAGTTTACTAAAGGATTATCCTCATATGTCTCTGGTGTTGAACAACTTCATCTTGGCTTAGGGAATTTTAATAGTGGTTTAGTTACATATACTGGTGCAGTGAGTCAATTAGATAGCGGATTAGGTCAATTATCTTCTAAAAGCCCTGAATTAGTAAGGGAAATCAATCAGTTATATACTGGTGTAGAATCCTATACTGGCGGTGTTTCTCAGCTCAATGCTGGTCTTAATCAATTTTCATCTGGTGTTAGTGCCTATACAAATGGAGTGGGAAATCTTGCAACAGGAGCTAATCAGTTATCTAGTCAATCAGCTATACTTCGAATGGGGGTGGAGCAATTAAGTGAAGGGATTCAACAACTTTCTAGAAAGTTAGAGGCTTCGTCTGAGCAAAAAGATCAAATTGCTCAATTATCTTCTGGTCTGAATCAGTTAAATCAAGCTATTCAAAATATTGATGTTGGAGATACAAAACAATTAGATTCTGTTTTATCAAGTATAGTGTCTCTTTCTAATCAAATGCTAGCAAGTGCTCAGTCTGATAAAGCGATTACACTAGCTAATATTCAATCAACAGCAGCTTATCAATCCTTGACAAGTGAGCAACAAGCTGAAATAAGTGCTTCTGTATCTAAAAATTCGACTGATAGTATTCAATCGGCTCAGTCAATTGTAGCTTTGGCTCAAGGTTTACAGGGAAGTTTAGAAAACTTACAAAATCAATCTTCTAATCTTTCGACATTAAAAAATCAAGCTAATCAAGTATTACCGCTTGTTGCTACTTCTTTGACAGGATTGTCAAGTGGGTTAACAGAAATGCAGGGAGCGGTTATGAATAAATTAGTTCCTGCCAGTCAGTCTATTACATCAGGTGTAAATGCATATACTGCAGGTGTTGATAAAGTTTCTCAAGGTGCAAGTCAACTAAGTGAAAAAAATTCCACCTTGACAGGTAGTTTGGACCAACTAGTTTCAGGGTCAACGACCTTGACACAAAAATCTTCTAGCTTGACAGCAGGAGTTGGGCAATTAGTTGAAAAAACTCCAGAATTAGTGTCTGGTATTGAAAAATTATCAACTGGCTCTAACCAATTGAATCAAAATAGCCAAGAATTAATAGCAGGAGTTGATAAATTGCAGTTAGGATCGGGCCAATTAGCTGATAAATCCAGTCAGTTACTTTCAGGTGCTTCTCAATTAGAGAATGGAGCTAATAAATTGGCAGATGGAGCTGGGAAACTAGCAGAAGGTGGAACAAAGTTAACTTCCGGATTGGAAGGTCTACAGACAGGACTTGCTTCTTTAGGACAAGGATTGAGTAATGCTAGTGATCAACTCAAATCAGCATCTACGGAATCTAAAAATGCAGAGATTTTATCAAATCCTCTCAGTCTTTCTAAAACAGACAATGATCAAGTTCCTGTAAATGGAGTTGCAATGGCTCCTTATATGATATCAGTTGCTCTTTTTGTTGTAGCAATATCAACGAATATGATCTTTGCGAAGCTGCCTTCAGGACGTCATCCAGAGAGCCGTTGGGCTTGGTTGAAATCTAGAGCTGAAATAAATGGTATTATAGCTATTTTAGCAGGGATTTTGGTATATGGAGGAGTTCATCTTATTGGTCTAACTGCTAATTATGAAATGAGAACATTTATTCTCATCATCTTAACAAGTTTAGTATTCATGTCTATGGTGACTGCTTTAACAACGTGGAATAGCCGTATAGGAGCTTTCTTCTCTCTTATCTTGCTTTTATTACAGTTGGCATCAAGTGCCGGTACTTATCCACTTGCTTTGACAAATGATTTCTTTAGAGCTATTAATCCTTGGTTACCAATGAGTTATTCAGTTTCGGGATTACGACAAACAATCTCTATGACAGGAAATATTCATCATCAAGTCATTTTCCTTGCTGTGATACTAGCTCTATTTATTGGTTTAGGTATGCTAGCCTATCAACCTAAGAAAATGGAAGAAGATTAAAAAAATCGACCGCTTAACTGGTCGATTTTTTATGTCTTAGATGACTTTCGTTTGTGATTATAGATTCCAAATAGTAAGAGAGAAGTAAAGGAACAGATTGCTCCAACAACAAACCCATTAGGAATAAAGGAAAGTGTAATAGTTCCTTTTCCCTTAGGAACGTCAACTTTCATAAAACCAGTTTGAGCTTGTTTAATTTCTATTTTCTTACCATCTTGGTAGGCAGACCAGCCTTTGTCATAAGGAATGGTGAAGAAAATGGACGTATCTTGTTGAACATTATATCTAGCAAAGACCTTGTTTTTAGAAGTTGATACTGTTACAGGTTGCTCTTTAATTTTTTGAATGGCCTCAGTTAAAGTTTGGGGATCTAAACGATAGAAGGTAGGAGGTTCAAATGATACTTGTGAATTTCCAAGGAAACTAACATGAATATTGAAAGTTTTTTTCTCTTTAGTATATCCTAGATTAAAGAAGGAGAAGACATTATCAGTTGTAAAAGTTTTCTTTTCTCCATTTACAAGGATGTCAACCTTCTTTTGTTTGTCATTAGAAAAGTGAAGGTTTGTGAAAGAAAGATAAACTTGGCTGTTTTCTGGCACTTCAATTTGATACTGGATTGCTGCATCTTCATTTGAAGAACTTGTAAGACTAATCAAATCATCAGTATTTTCAGTTTTTTTATAAGGTATTGGAGAAAAATAATCAAAATCGACGTTAGCAAGTTGATTTAAAAATGAGGCCTGATTATCCAAGGTATGTTCAGTGAACTTGACATCATTGTAAACAAATTGACTAGCAAATGCAATCGGAAGAGAGAATTGATTTTCATATAGAGCAAGATTATCTTTTTGATATACAACTTGGAAACCATACTTATCAATAGGGTTTTCTGAGATATTGTACTGGATGCCAAATAAACTATCAGCTAAAATGCTATTATTGGCATAACGGAGATTGAGATTGGTCCCAGAGGATTTAAACCCAAGTTTATCTAAAGTAGAGCTTGCTGAACGATTTCGAACAGAAGAAAATTGAGAGATTCCATTGTAATTGAATTTCATACTGTCATTTCCTGTCTGAGTCTCTAATTTCTCAGTACGAGTAAATTGATTTCTAATATATGTTGAGAAAGATTCCATAGCTGGGATATCTCGATTATAAGCACTTCGAGAAGCAAATCCCCATTCCTTAGCAATTCCGTCCATTTGAGATGAGGCATTTAAACTCATTTCAACCATTATAAATAAAGAGATTAGAATGGCAAATAGATTTACAGTGATAAACTTTTTAATAACTGCAAGGAGTAAAATAGAATAGACAACCAAAAATTCAAGAGTCAGTAGAATATTCAAATCTGTTAAAAAAGAATAATGCGATTTGAGATAGATGGTAGCTAAAAATCCTGTTACTGCAAGAAAAAGCGAAGATAAAAAATTCCATACTTTAAGTTCTTTCAGACGATTTAAGACTTCTGCTGCTGTGTAAATTAACAAGGTAGAGAAAATCCAAGCATAGCGATGTAAAAACATGTTTGGAGTATGCATGCCTTGCCAAAATAAATCAAGAGCTTCTATATAAAAGCTAGCAATTAGAAATGCAAAGAAGATTATATAGATAAGTTTCACGTGAAACTTAATAGATTTCATCGTAAAAAATAAAATAGTCAAAATAAAGGGAAGTAGTCCAACAAAAATCATTAGGATGGCCCCATACTTTGTTGTGTCAAAGGAACCGATGAATTGTTTAGCAAAGAGATCAAGATACCAGCTACTTTCAGTTTGAAACTTTGTAATTTCAGTTAATTTTTCCCCATGTGTCTGTAAATCAAACAGAGTAGGAAGAGTCAGAATCAAACTAGCCATACCAGCTAAAACGGAGGTGATTATGAAATCAAGAAAAGATGATTTTCGAGTTTTAAAGTCCCAAGAAATTTGGCAGAGATACCAGAAAATAAGAAACAATGCTGTCATATAGCCAAAATAATAGTTTTGGATAAATAAGATTGACAGACTTGTAAAGTACAATAGGAAATTCTTTTCAGTGATAAGTAGCTGTAAACCAGTTATAATTAAAGGAATCAAGATAAAAACATCTAGCCAGGTTTTTATCTCTAATTGACTGACAGTGAAACTCATCAGAGCATAGGAAGTAGATAAAAGCTAGTTTTTAAAGGCTTAGGGAATCGATTGAAATAATTTATTTAAACTAAAGTAAGTTGACAGTCCAATCAATCCAAATTTTTAAGAGAGTTGTCAGATAGACAGCATCTGGCATATTAGTTGAGATCAAAAAAAGTAAACTAGTGGTGAAAGGAAACTACCCAAGTAATAACTAGATAGGGCATAGAAATTCAATCCGAGGCCACTTGTAAAGGTGTAGAACAAACTACCATTTCCATGTAGGATATTTCTTAGAGCTATATCAAAAAAATAATGTATTGATGAAACCCATCTCCTAATAGTGGAGATGTATCGCTATTCAGTAGATACCTTGAGATAGATATACTCCTATCATAATGATTATAGGGAATGATGAAAGAAACAAAAATAGGTCCAATATGTTTTTAAAAAAAATAATTTCATGTTACCTCATAAAATGTTAGAAAACTCAGCTGGTTAACCCAACTGAGTTTTGAATTTTTTTAGTCTTTCCAAAGTTCTTTAACTTTTGCTTGTACTTCTGCATTCTCTAGGAATTCATCGTAGGTTTCATCGATACGGTCAATGACGCCATTTTTAGATAAGACAATGATATGGTTGGCTAGAGTTTGAATAAACTCGTGGTCATGGCTGGCAAAGATGATTGATTCTTTAAAGTTTTTCAATCCATCATTCAAGCTTGAGATAGATTCCAAGTCCAAGTGATTGGTTGGATCATCAAGTACAAGGACATTTGATTTTTAAGAGCATGAGTTTTGAAAGCATGACACGAACTTTTTCCCCCCCTGACAAGACGTTGACAGGTTTGTTAACCTCATCTCCAGAGAAGAGCATACGGCCGAGGAAGCCACGTAGGAAAGTATTGTCATCTTCTTCTTTACTTGCGAATTGACGCAACCAGTCAAGGATTGACTCTCCTCCTGCAAAATCTGCTGAGTTATCTTTTGGCAAGTAAGAACGGCTAGTAGTTACTCCCCACTTGACAGTTCCTTCATAGTCAATGTCTCCCATGATTGCACGAATCAAGGCAGTTGTTTGGATATCGTTTTGTCCGATAAGAGCTGTCTTATCACCTGGACGCAAGATAAAGCTAATGTTATCTAAAATAGTCTCACCATCAATCTTTACAGTTAGATTTTCTACTGTCAAGAGATCATTACCAATCTCACGTTCAGCTTTAAAGTTGATAAATGGATATTTACGACTAGATGGCACAATTTCTTCTAGCTCAATCTTATCAAGCATTTTCTTACGCGATGTTGCTTGTCTTGATTTAGAAGCATTGGCAGAGAAACGAGCAACGAATTCTTGCAATTGCTTAATTTTTTCTTCTGCTTTAGCATTACGGTCTGCTAGCAATTTAGCAGCGAGTTCAGAAGATTCCTTCCAGAAGTCATAGTTTCCGACATAGAGTTTGATTTTTCCAAAGTCAAGGTCGGCCATGTGAGTACATACTTTGTTCAAGAAGTGACGGTCGTGGGATACTACAATAACGGTGTTATCAAAATCAATCAAGAAGTCTTCTAACCAAGTAATCGATTGGATATCCAAACCGTTGGTTGGCTCGTCCAAAAAGAAGAACATCTGGTTTACCAAAAAGTGCTTTGGCTAGGAGAACTTTTACTTTTTCACCGTTGGCCAATTCGCTCATGTTTTGATAGTGCAATTCTTCTGGAATGTTTAGGTTTTGAAGTAGTTGAGAGGCTTCACTCTCTGCTTCCCAACCTCCAAGCTCGGCAAAATCTCCTTCGAGTTCGGCAGCACGCACTCCATCCTCATCTGAGAAATCTTCCTTCATGTAGATGGCATCTTTCTCTTTCATGATGCTATAAAGTTTTTCATTTCCCATGATAACGACATCAATGGCACGTTCATCTTCATAGTCAAAGTGATTTTGACGAAGCACAGAGAGACGTTCATCTGGACCAAGAGAAATATGACCAGTAGTAGGTTCGATATCTCCAGCTAAAATTTTTAAAAAAGTTGATTTTCCGGCACCATTAGCACCAATTAATCCATAAGTATTTCCTTCTGTAAATTTGATATTGACATCATCAAAAAGTTTGCGATCACTAAAACGTAGTGAAACATCAGATACTGTAAGCAATATTTTTCTCCTATATGTGTAATATATTTATTCTACTAGAAAATACAGAAATATTCAAATTTTTATCTGTCAATTTTGTGTAAATCAGATTTACAACATCCTTTACACAGATCCGTAAATAGCAAGGTTGATTTATTTTAATAAATTGCGGCTATTTCATTAAAAAAATGCTATAATTGAAGGGACCATATCGAAGGAGAGTAAAATGACTAAACCCATTATTTTAACAGGAGACCGTCCAACAGGAAAATTGCATATTGGACATTATGTTGGCAGTCTCAAAAATCGAGTATTATTACAGGAAGAGGATAAGTATGATATGTTTGTGTTCTTGGCTGACCAACAAGCCTTGACAGATCATGCTAAAGACCCTCAAACAATTGTAGAGTCCATCGGAAATGTTGCTTTGGATTATCTTGCAGTTGGATTGGATCCAAGTAAATCAACAATCTTTATTCAAAGTCAGATTCCAGAGTTGGCTGAGTTGTCTATGTATTATATGAATCTAGTTTCATTAGCTCGTTTGGAACGAAATCCGACAGTAAAAACAGAGATTGCTCAGAAAGGCTTTGGAGAAAGTATTCCGACAGGATTCTTGGTCTATCCAATTGCTCAAGCAGCTGACATCACAGCTTTTAAGGCTAATTATGTTCCTGTTGGGACAGATCAGAAACCAATGATTGAGCAAACTCGTGAAATTGTTCGTTCGTTTAACAATGCATATAACTGTGATGTCTTGGTAGAGCCGGAAGGTATTTATCCAGAAAATGAGAGAGCAGGGCGTTTGCCTGGTTTAGATGGAAATGCTAAAATGTCTAAATCACTCAATAACGGTATTTATTTAGCTGATGATACGGATACTTTGCGTAAAAAAGTGATGAGTATGTATACAGATCCAGATCATATCCGCGTTGAGGATCCAGGTAAAATTGAAGGAAATATGGTTTTCCATTATCTAGATGTTTTTGGTCGTCCAGAAGATGCTCAAGAAATTGCTGACATGAAAGAACATTATCAACGAGGTGGTCTTGGTGATGTGAAGACCAAGCGTTATCTACTTGAAATATTAGAACGTGAACTTGGTCCTATTCGTGAGCGCCGTATCGAATTTGCTAAGGATATGGGAGAAGTTTATAATATGCTTCAAAAAGGTAGTGAAAGAGCGCGTGAAGTTGCAGGTCAAACCCTATCTGATGTTAAAAGGAGCAATGGGACTTCATTACTTTAACTAAGTTTATTTTACAAGAAACTATCATTTCTATCTCGAAGAAAAGATAGTTTTTTATTTAACCCTGTATCATTTGACAAATTTTTATAGAATGGTATGATAGATACAATATAAAAAGAGTCAAGCTCAAAAAGAAAGAAAAGAGGAAACTTCGAATGTCTAATTGGGACACTAAATTTTTGAAAAAAGGTTTTACCTTTGATGATGTATTGCTTATTCCAGCTGAAAGTCATGTGTTGCCTAACGATGCAGATTTAACAACTAAATTGGCAGATAATTTGACTTTAAATATCCCAATTATTACCGCTGCTATGGACACAGTTACAGAGAGTCAAATGGCCATTGCTATTGCTCGTGCAGGCGGTCTCGGAGTTATCCATAAAAACATGTCAATTGCTCAACAAGCAGAAGAGGTTCGTAAGGTAAAACGTTCTGAAAATGGAGTTATTATTGATCCGTTCTTCTTGACGCCTGAACATACAATTGCTGAAGCTGACGAGCTTATGGGACGTTACCGTATCAGTGGTGTTCCAGTTGTTGAAACACTTGAAAATCGTAAATTAGTTGGTATTTTGACAAACCGAGATCTTCGTTTTATTTCAGATTACAATCAACCAATCTCAAACCATATGACCAGTGAAAATCTTGTTACTGCTCCTGTGGGTACAGATCTTGCAACAGCTGAGAGTATTCTTCAAGAACACCGTATTGAAAAGCTTCCTTTGGTAGATGAAGAAGGTCGTCTTTCTGGTTTGATTACTATCAAAGATATTGAAAAAGTTATTGAGTTTCCAAATGCCGCTAAAGATGAGTTTGGTCGTCTACTAGTTGCAGGTGCAGTAGGTGTTACTTCAGATACATTTGAACGTGCAGAGGCTCTTTTTGAAGCAGGAGCGGATGCGATTGTTATTGATACTGCACATGGTCATTCTGCAGGTGTCTTGCGTAAAATTGCTGAGATTCGTGCTCACTTCCCAGATCGTACTTTGATTGCTGGAAATATTGCTACTGCTGAGGGAGCGCGCGCACTTTACGAAGCAGGTGTGGACGTTGTCAAGGTTGGGATTGGACCAGGTTCAATCTGTACTACTCGTGTGATTGCTGGTGTCGGTGTTCCGCAAGTAACAGCTATCTACGATGCTGCAGCTGTTGCGCGTGAATATGGTAAAACGATCATTGCTGACGGTGGAATCAAGTATTCTGGAGATATTGTAAAAGCCCTTGCTGCAGGTGGAAATGCAGTTATGCTTGGATCAATGTTTGCTGGAACTGATGAAGCTCCAGGCGAAACTGAAATCTTCCAAGGACGTAAGTTTAAGACTTACCGTGGTATGGGATCAATCGCTGCTATGAAGAAAGGTTCAAGCGATCGTTACTTCCAAGGTTCTGTCAATGAAGCAAACAAACTTGTTCCAGAAGGAATTGAAGGTCGTGTTGCTTATAAAGGTGCGGCAGCTGATATTGTCTTCCAAATGATCGGAGGTATTCGCTCTGGTATGGGTTACTGTGGTGCAGCTAACCTTAAAGAACTACACGATAATGCTCAATTTATTGAAATGTCTGGTGCTGGTTTGAAAGAGAGCCATCCTCATGATGTACAAATTACTAATGAAGCACCAAATTATTCTATGTAAAAAACAATGAAAAGAACTCCCGTGGGAACAGGAGTTCTTTTACAATGTTGTCAAGTTTTGTTTACAATAACTTTACCACCCTGAATAGTGAAGATACTTAGATTTTCTGGTAGATTTTGAAGATGGTCTAAGCTTGTTGTTGTGATAAAGGTTTGGATTGAATGAGAAATCGTTTCTAATAATTTTAGTTGCCTAGTGTTGTCAAGCTCGCTCATAACATCGTCAAGTAGTAATATTGGAGATTCCATAGTAATACTTTCCATTAATTCAATTTCTGCTAATTTTATCGAGAGGACGAGACTACGATGTTGACCTTGACTTCCAAAATTAGCATCCATCCCATTTATATAAAAAGAAATGTCATCTCGATGAGGACCGACACCAGTATTCTTTTTAAATAAATCTCTGGACCTACTTTTTTCTAAAGCAATTTTGAAAGATTCTGATAAGTCTTCTTTGTCAGTTAGCTTGACAGAAGATTGATAGGATATTGACAGCTCTTCAATCTGATTAGAAAGTTCAAAATGTTTCTTACGGCCAAAATGTTCTAGTTTTTTTATGAAATCTAAGCGGTGATTCATTACACGACATCCATAATCAACTAGCTGTTCATCTAACACTGAAAGGAAGGTTTCATCTATTGTTTGAGTTGATTTTAGGTAAGTGTTTCTTTGCTTTAGGATGTGGTTATAATTGGTTAAGTCAGATAAATAAATTGGCTTGATTTGTCCAAGTTCCATATCAATGAATTTTCGTCGAACCGAAGGTGCTCCTTTAATTAGTTGTAGATCTTCAGGAGCAAATAAGACAACATTCATGTGTCCTACATAATCTGAAAGGCGTGCCTGTTTTAAGTGATTAACTTTTGTTACACGGCCTTTTTGTGTTAGTTTGATTTCGAGAGGAACGGATCCCGTTTTTTTCTGAACAAGACCTGAAAGATGAAGTTGTTCCTCATCAAAATGAATGAGATTTTTATCTGTTCGAGTTCGATGACTACGGGTTAAGGATAAAAAATAGATAGCCTCTAACATATTTGTTTTACCTTGAGCATTACGTCCTAAAAAGACATTCAATTTAGGATTAAAGTCTATTTTCGTCTCTTTATAATTACGAAAAGTTTTGAGAGATATGTGTTGTAGCCACATGATTATCTACCAGGGAATCGTGGAGCTTGTTTGCTTTTTGGTGATGAAGTAGGTTTAGAGTTGTCTTTTTTTACTCCCTTATTCATCTCTTTAACAAGCTTAGCAATTCGTTCTTTTTCAACTTTATCAGCTTGGTATTCCTCTTGCTCCTCAGAAGTAGGTTGTGTCAACAAGATGTCAATATTCATGTCAGGGATGTCAACTTTATCACCAATACGAAGTTTTTTACCACGACGATTCTCTAATTCCCCATTAAAGTAAACAGAATGTTCAGAGAGAAATGATTTGATAGCTCCTCCGCTATGTGTAATTCCAAGTTCTTTGAATAGTGCTTGGAGGGTAATAAATTCTTCAAATAATTTGTATTCCATAATTCACCTCAATCTTTGGTATTATACCATATTTTCCTAAAAATAGTGAGAGAAATTGGGAAAATGTAAGCGATTTTTATTTCAAAAGTGTTACAGGGAACAAGAAAATTTCAGGTTTTCGTGATATAATAGAAGTCTGTATATAAGGAGGTAAATCATGGAGTTAGTGCATGGAATTTCAACACATTTTATCCAATCAAAAAAGTTTAAAACGAACAAAATCACCGTGCGTTTTACCGCTCCATTATCCCTTGATACGATTGCAGGTCGCATGTTGAGTGCGAGTATGCTAGAGACTGCTAATCAGGTGTATCCCACTTCTCAAAATTTGAGAAGACACTTGGCCAGTCTATACGGTACAGATATGTCAACTAATTGTTTCAGAAGAGGGCAAAGTCACATTGTAGAATTGACATTTACCTATGTTCGTGATGAGTTTTTAAGTAGGAAAAATGTTCTAACTTCACAGGTTTTGGAACTTGTAAAAGAAACTCTTTTTTCACCTGTAGTAGTTGATAATGGGTTTGAATCGGCCTTATTTGAAATTGAGAAAAAACAATTGCTAGCAAGTTTAGCAGCTGATATGGATGATTCTTTTTATTTTTCACATAAAGAATTAGATAAATTATTTTTTCATGATGAACGTCTCAAATTGGAATATAGTGATTTACGAAATCGTATTTTAGCTGAAACTCCACAAAGTTCTTATTCTTGTTTCCAAGAATTTTTGGCCAATGATCGAATCGATTTCTTTTTCCTAGGTGATTTTAATGAGGTTGAAATTCAAAATGTATTAGAATCATTTGGCTTTAAAGGTCGAAAAGGAGATGTGAAGATTCAGTATTGTCAACCTTATTCTAATATCCTTCAGGAAGGTATGGTTCGGAAAAATGTGGGACAATCCATTTTAGAGTTGGGCTATCATTGCTCTGTTGAATATGGTGATGAGCAACATTTACCCATGATTGTAATGAATGGTTTACTTGGTGGATTTGCTCATTCTAAACTATTTACAAATGTCCGTGAAAATGCTGGATTAGCTTATACTATTTCAAGTCAGCTCGATTTATTTAGTGGATTCTTGAGGATGTATGCTGGTATCGATCGAGAAAATCGGAACCAGGCTCGTAAAATGATGAATAATCAACTGCTTGATTTAAAAAAAGGATATTTTACAGAGATTGAGTTAGAGCAGACCAAAGAAATGATTCGTCGGTCTTTATTACTTTCTCAAGATAATCAAGGTTCATTGATTGAACGTGCTTATCAAAATGCCTTACTTGGAAAATCTTCAGCAGACTTTAAAGGTTGGATTGCAAAACTCGAGCAAGTTGACAAAGATGCTATTTGTAGAGTAGCTAATAATGTGAAACTACAAGCGATTTACTTTATGGAAGGAATAGAATGACAAAGGTTATTTGAAGAAAAATACTATCCAGCTGTAAAAGAAATGGTTTATCGAACCCGTTTATCAAATGGATTGACAGTTGCTCTTTTGCCTAAAAAGGAATTTAAAGAGGTTTATGGGAGTGTAACTGTACAGTTTGGTTCGGTAGATACGCTTGTCACAGAAGTTGATGGAGATGTAAAACAATATCCTGCAGGAATTGCTCATTTTCTTGAACATAAATTATTTGAAAGAGAAGATTCTAGCGATTTGATGTCGGCTTTTACGAGTCTAGGTGCAGATAGTAATGCCTTTACAAGCTTTACAAAAACAAGTTATCTTTTTTCAGCAACGGATCATTTTTTGGACAATTTAGACTTACTTGATGAATTGGTAACATCAGCACACTTTACTGAAGATTCCATTTTAAGAGAGCAGGATATTATACAGCAAGAACGAGAAATGTATCAGGATGATCCAGATTCGTGTTTATTCTTTTCAACTTTAGCGAATTTGTATCCTGGTACACCTTTAGCAACTGACATAGTTGGAAGTGAGGAGTCCATTTCCCAAATCAATCTAACTAATTTGCAAGAGAATTTTACAAGGTTTACAAACCTGTAAACATGTCTCTGTTTTTAGTTGGTAATTTTGATGTGGAGCTAGTTCAGGGATACTTTGAAAGAAAAGAACGGAAAGATTTAGATGTTCAGGAAGTAGTAAGAGAAAAATTTGTTTTACAGGCTGTAAAGCAAACAGACAGTATGAGAATGGAAGTATCTTCTCCCAAACTAGCGATTGGGATTAGAGGTAAGCGAGAAGTTGCTGAGGCGGATTGCTATCGACATCATATTTTATTAAAATTATTGTTTGCAATGATGTTTGGTTGGACTTCGGATCGTTTTCAAAAATTATATGAATCAGGTAAAATTGACGCATCCTTATCTCTTGAAATTGAAGTAACAAGTCGCTTTCATTTTGTCATGTTGACAATGGATACAAAAGAGCCAGTTGCTTTATCTCATCAGTTTAGGAAGGCTATTCGTAATTTTGCAAAGGATTTAGATATTACAGAGGATCATTTGGATACTATCAAAAGAGAGATGTTTGGAGAATTTTTCAGTAGCATGAACTCTCTTGAATTTATTGCAACGCAATATGATACTTTTGGACAAGGTGAGACAATCTTTGATTTGCCGAAGATTTTACAGGAAATCACTTTAGAGGATGTCCTTGATGCTGGACATCATTTAATAGATGATGGTGATATAGTTGATTTTACAATATTCCCATCGTAGTAACCTATCATAATTGATACTAGAAAGAAGGAATGACAAGTATGAGGAAAAAAACAATTGGTGAGGTTTTACGTTTAGCTAGAACCAACCAAGGGTTGACTTTAGAAGAATTACATAAAAAAACAGAAATTCAGTTGGATATGTTGGAGGCAATGGAAGCTGATGATTTTGATCAACTTCCTAGTCCATTTTATACTCGTTCTTTTTGAGAAAGTATGCGTGGGCAGTTGAGCTAGATGAGCGAATTGTCTTGGATGCTTATGATTTTGGGACCATGATTACTTATGAGGAAGTAGATGTTGATGAAGACGAGTTGACAGGCAGGAGACGTTCCAGTAAGAAAAATAAGGCATCATTTTTACCTTTATTTTATTTTATACTCTTTGCACTATCGATTGTTATTTTTGTGACCTATTATGTTTGGAATTATCTCCAGACTCAGCCGGAGCGTTTATCTGCCTCTAGTTATAGTGTAGTTCAAGCAACAAGCTCAACTAGTTCTGTAACTTCATCTTCAAGTAATAGTTCATCAAGTAGCTCTTCGAATATTGAACCAACTATAAGTGTATCAGGTGAGGGAAATCGAGTAGAAATCGCTTATAAAACAAGTAAGGAAACTGCAAAATTGCAATTATCGGTTTCAGATGCTAGAAGTTGGGTTAGTGTTTCAGAAAGTGAGCTTGAGGGTGGTGTGACCTTATCACCGGATAATAAAAGTGCGGAAACAACAGTTTCAACAAAAAATCCTGTCACCATTACTTTAGGTGTTGTCAAAGGTGTTGCCTTAACAGTAGATAATCAGACTGTTGATTTATCGAAATTAACAGCTCAGACTGGACAAATCACTGTAACCTTTACTAAAAATTAAGGAAAAACGAATGAAAAAAGAACAAATTCCAAATCTCTTAACAATAGGTCGAATTCTCTTTATACCTATTTTTATCTTTATTTTAACGATAGGAAATTCGATAGAGAGTCATATAGTGGCAGCTATTATCTTTGCTGTTGCCAGTATTACAGATTATTTAGATGGATATTTAGCTCGTAAATGGAGTGTGGTTAGCAACTTTGGGAAGTTTGCGGATCCAATGGCGGATAAGTTGCTAGTTATGTCGGCTTTTATTATGCTGATTGAGTTAGGTATGGCTCCAGCTTGGATTGTTGCAGTGATTATCTGTCGTGAGTTGGCTGTGACAGGTTTAAGGCTTTTATTGGTTGAAACTGGTGGAAGAGTTTTAGCAGCAGCAATGCCTGGAAAAATTAAAACTTTCAGTCAGATGTTTGCCATTATTTTCTTGCTATTACATTGGAATTTGCTTGGTCAAGTTCTACTTTATGTAGCCTTGTTTTTCACTATCTACTCTGGCTATGATTATTTCAAGGGTAGTGCCTATGTATTTAAAGGGACATTTGGTTCGAAATGAAATCAATAATTGATGTAAAAAATCTTTCTTTTCGTTATAAGGAAAGTCAGGAATACTATGATGTGAAGGATATTACGTTTCACGTGAAACGTGGAGAATGGCTTTCGATTGTAGGGCATAATGGTAGTGGTAAATCAACGACGGTTCGCTTAATTGATGGCTTACTGGAAGCAGAATCCGGAGAGATTGTAATTGATGGGCAACGTTTGACTGAGGAAAATGTTTGGAATATACGTCGTCAAATCGGTATGGTTTTTCAAAATCCAGACAATCAATTTGTTGGAGCGACTGTTGAAGATGATGTTGCCTTTGGTTTGGAAAATCAGGGACTTTCTCGTCAAGAAATGAAAAAGAGAGTGGAAGAAGCTCTGGATTTGGTTGGCATGTTGGACTTTAAAAAGAGAGAGCCGGCACGTCTATCAGGTGGCCAAAAGCAACGTGTGGCCATTGCAGGTGTTGTAGCCCTAAGACCAGCTATTCTAATCCTGGATGAGGCAACGAGTATGTTGGATCCTGAGGGCCGTAGAGAACTGATTGAGACAGTAAAAGAAATTCGGAAAGACTATGATATGACGGTCATTTCCATCACACATGATTTGGAAGAAGTTGCCATGAGTGATCGTGTATTGGTCATGAAAAAAGGGGAAATTGAATCAACTAGTAGTCCAAGAGAACTTTTCTCTCGAAATGATTTAGATCAAATTGGATTAGATGATCCTTTTGCTAATCAATTAAAAAAATCTTTGAGCCAGAATGGCTATGATTTGCCTGAAAATTATTTGACAGAAAGTGAGCTAGAGGATAAGCTATGGGAATTGCTCTAGAAAATGTGAGTTTTACATATCAAGAAGGGACTCCCTTAGCTTCAACAGCTTTGTCAGATGTTTCTTTTACGATTGAAGATGGTTCTTATACGGCTTTAATTGGGCATACAGGTAGTGGTAAATCAACTATTTTACAACTATTAAATGGTTTATTGGTGCCAAGTCAAGGGAGTGTGAGAGTTTTTGATACCTTAATCACCTCGACTTCTAAAAATAAAGATATTCGTCAAATTAGAAAACAGGTTGGCTTGGTATTTCAGTTTGCTGAAAATCAGATTTTTGAAGAAACGGTTTTGAAAGACGTTGCTTTTGGACCGCAAAATTTTGGAGTTTCTGAAGAAGATGCGGAGCAGATTGCGCGTGAGAAACTGGCTCTGGTTGGAATTGATGAATCACTTTTTAATCGTAGCCCGTTTGAGCTGTCAGGTGGACAAATGAGACGTGTTGCCATTGCAGGTATACTTGCCATGGAACCAGCTATATTAGTCTTAGATGAGCCTACGGCAGGTCTAGATCCTTTAGGGAGAAAAGAGTTGATGACCCTGTTCAAAAAACTCCACCAGTCAGGGATGACCATCGTCTTGGTAACGCATTTGATGGATGATGTTGCCGAATATGCGAACCAAGTCTATGTGATGGAAAAGGGATGTTTAGTTAAGGGTGGTAAACCAAGTGATGTCTTTCAAGATGTTGTCTTTATGGAAGAAGTGCAGTTGGGAGTACCTAAAATTACAGCCTTTGTAAACGATTGGCTGATAGAGGTGTGTCATTTAAACGATTACCGATTAAGATAGAGGAGTTCAAGGAGTCGCTAAATGGATAGTATGATTTTGGGGCGTTATATCCCAGGGGATTCGATTGTTCACCGGTTGGATCCACGTAGCAAATTACTGGCTATGATGCTACTGATTTTAATCGTTTTTTGGGCTAATAATCCCTTGACGAATTTAATTCTTTTTATAGCGACAGGGATCTTTATTGCCTTGTCAGGAGTATCTCTTTCATTTTTTATTCAGGGCTTGAAGTCTATGTTTTTCTTGATTGCCTTCACAACTATTTTTCAATTGTTTTTCATTTCTAATGGGAATGTTTTATTTGAGTTTTCGTTTGTGAGAATCACGGATTATGCTTTGCAACAAGCTGGAATTATTTTTTGTCGCTTTGTATTGATTATTTTCTTTTCAACTTTGTTAACCTTAACGACTATGCCCTTAAGTTTGGCATCAGCTGTCGAAGTTTTGTTAGCACCTTTAAAGCGTGTGAAAGTTCCAGTTCATGAAATTGGCTTAATGCTGTCCATGAGTTTGCGCTTTGTCCCAACCTTGATGGATGATACGACGCGGATTATGAATGCACAGAAAGCGCGTGGAGTGGATTTTGGTGAAGGAAGCATCGTTCAAAAAGTAAAGGCGATGATTCCCATTTTGATTCCTCTTTTTGCGACAAGTTTAAAACGTGCAGATTCCTTGGCTATCGCCATGGAAGCGCGTGGTTATCAGGGTGGAAAAGGCAGAAGTCAATACAGACAATTGAAATGGACTCGAAAGGATACGCTGACCATTCTTGTTGTTCTCGTACTTGGTTGTTGTTTATTTTTCTTAAAATCTTAGTAGCATTTAAAGAATTGATTAAAAGTTACTGTAACAGTTTTTGATATAAAGGTAGGGATATGAACCGTTTTAAAAAATCAAAATATGTCATTATTGTTTTTGTCACTGTTCTGCTTGTGTCAGCTCTTTTAGCGACGACTTATTCAAGTACAATTGTGACAAAATTAGGAGATGGAATCTCATTGGTTGACAGAGTTGTACAAAAACCTTTTCAATGGTTTGATTCTGTCAAATCAGATTTAGCTCATTTGACACGAACATATAATGAAAATGAAAGTTTGAAGAAACAGATTTACCAATTAGAAGTTAAATCAAATGAGGCGGAAAGTTTAAAGACGGAAAATGAACAATTACGCCAATTACTTGATATGAAGTCCAAGTTGCAAGTAACAAAGACTTTAGCAGCGGATGTTATTATGCGTTCTCCAGTATCTTGGAAACAGGAATTGACCTTAGATGCAGGCAAATCAAAAGGAGCTTCTGAGAACATGTTAGCTATTGCAAATGGTGGCTTGATTGGGAGCGTTTCAAAAGTAGAGGAGAACTCTACTATGGTCAACCTTCTGACAAATACGGAAAATGCTGATAAGATTTCTGTTAAAATTCAACATGGTTCTGCTACAATTTATGGGATTATTGTTGGCTATGACAAGGAAAATGACGTTCTCAAAATTAGTCAATTAAATAGTAATAGCGATATTAGTGCAGGCGATAAGGTGACAACGGGTGGATTAGGAAACTTTAATGTTGCTGATATTCCTGTTGGTGAAGTGGTTGCCACAACGCATAGTACGGACTATTTGACACGAGAAGTAACTGTTAAATTGAGTGCAGATACTCATAATGTGTATGTGATAGAATTAGTGGGGAATTCATAATGAGACAGCTGAAGCGGGTTGGAGTGTTTTTATTGCTTCCTTTCTTTGTTCTAATTGATGCCCATATTAACCAGCTTTTGGGATCATTCTTTCCCCATGTGCAGTTAGCTAGTCATTTTTCTATTTTTTTGTTTCTCTTATTTGAGACGATTGAAGTATCAGAGTATTTCTATTTAGCCTATTGTTTTTGTAGTGGGTTTGGTTTATGACATCTACTTTTTTTCCACTTGATAGGAATTGCGACTCTGTTGTTCGTCTTGTTGGGGGTATTTCTCCATAAATTTAATAGTGTTATTTTTATTGAATCGTTGGACGAGAATGTTGGCAATTATTGTCATGACTTTTCTATTTGAGATGGGGGCATATATACTTGCAATAGTGGTAGGTTTAACTGTGGATAGTATGTCTTTGTTTATAGTCTACAGTTTAGTACCATCAATGATTTTAAATCTTATATGGATGATTGTTTTTCAGTTTATTTTTGAAAAATTTTATCTATGAGAAAGAAATACAAATGTAATAAAGGCGTAATATTTATTATGTCTTTTTTTGGTATACTAGTATTGTCTTAAATAGAAGGAGTATCTACGTAATATGAAGAAAAAAATCTTAGCGTCACTTTTACTAAGTACAGTAATGGTTTCTCAAGTTGCTGTTTTAACAACTGCGCATGCAGAAACTACTGATGACAAAATTGCTGCTCAAGATAATAAAATTAGTAATTTAACAGCACAACAACAAGAAGCTCAAAAACAAGTTGATCAAATTCAGGAGCAAGTATCTTCTATTCAAACAGAGCAATCAAACTTGCAATCTGAAAATGATAGACTACAAGCAGAATCTAAAAAGCTTGAGGGTGAAATTACAGAACTTTCTAAGAATATTGTATCTCGTAATGATTCATTGCAAAAACAAGCTCGTAGTGCTCAAACAAATGGAGCTGCAACAAGCTACATAAATACAATTGTAAACTCAAAATCGATTACAGAAGCTATTTCACGTGTAGCTGCAATGAGTGAAATCGTATCTGCAAACAATAAGATGTTGGAACAACAAAAAGCAGATAAAAAAGCTATTTCTGAAAAACAAGTAGCAAATAATGATGCAATTAATACAGTTATTGCAAATCAACAAAAATTAGCTGATGATGCTCAAACATTAACTACAAAACAAGCTGAATTGAAAGCTGCAGAATTGAATCTTGCTGCTGAAAAGGCTACAGCAGAGGATGAAAAAGCAAGTTTACTTGAGAAAAAAGCTGCAGCGGAAGCAGAAGCTAAAGCAGCAGCAGCAGCAGAAGCTGCTTATAAAGCTAAACAAGCAAGTCAAGAACAAACAGTTGTTGCTTCTGGGAATACAACTTTTACAGCAGAAGTTCAAGCAGTCTCTGAATCATATTCAAGCTATACTCCTGCACTAGTGAAACATCATCCAACATATAGCACAAATGCGTCAAGTTATCCAACTGGTGAGTGTACATGGGGAGCTAAGACATTGGCACCTTGGGCTGGAGACTACTGGGGTAATGGAGCACAGTGGGCTACAAGTGCAGCTGCAGCAGGATTCCGTACAGGATCTACACCTCAAGTTGGTGCGATTGCATGTTGGAATGATGGTGGCTATGGACACGTAGCCGTAGTTACAGCGGTTTCATCATCAACAAGTATCCAAGTTTCTGAATCAAACTATGGTGGAAACCGTACAATCGGAAATAAACGTGGATGGTTCAATCCTACTACAACTTCAGAAGGTTTTGTAACATATATCTATCCAAACTAATGAATGAAACGAAGAGGCTCTATTCGAGTCTCTTTTATGATGATTTATGTAGTGAACTATAGTTAACTTACTTTAAAAATCTACTAAAATAGCTTGAAAATATTGGAAAAGTATGGTAGAATGAAACTTGTCGTGTGAACGATAATACTCATTCTTGATGAATTGTGAAGCAGTTGCCCTTGGGTCGTTTTGCGAGTTGAAGTCAAGAAGAGGAAAAAAACAAAAAGGAGAAATACTCATGGCAGTAATTTCAATGAAACAACTTCTTGAGGCTGGTGTACACTTTGGTCACCAAACTCGTCGCTGGAACCCTAAGATGGCTAAATACATCTTTACAGAACGTAACGGAATCCACGTTATCGACTTGCAACAAACTGTAAATACGCTGACCAAGCATATGACTTCATGCGTGATGCAGCAGCTAACGATGCGGTTGTATTGTTCGTTGGTACTAAGAAACAAGCAGCTGATGCGATTGCTGAAGAAGCAGTACGTTCAGGTCAATACTTCATCAACCACCGTTGGTTGGGTGGAACTCTTACAAACTGGGGAACAATCCAAAAACGTATCGCTCGTTTGAAAGAAATCAAACGTATGGAAGAAGATGGAACTTTTGAAGTTCTTCCTAAGAAAGAAGTTGCACTTCTTAACAAACAACGTGCACGTCTTGAAAAATTCTTGGGTGGTATCGAAGATATGCCTCGTATCCCAGACGTAATGTACGTAGTTGACCCACATAAAGAGCAAATCGCAGTTAAAGAGGCTAAAAAATTGGGAATTCCAGTTGTAGCGATGGTTGACACAAACACAGATCCAGATGATATCGATGTAATCATCCCAGCTAACGATGATGCTATCCGCGCTGTTAAATTGATTACAGCTAAATTGGCTGACGCTATCATCGAAGGACGTCAAGGTGAAGATGCAGTAGCAGTTGAAGCAGAATTTGTAGCTTCAGAAACTCAAGCAGATTCAATTGAAGAAATCGTTGAAGTTGTAGAAGGCGACAACGCTTAATTAATATAAATAGTAATTACCTAGGAGGGCGGGGCTTAGCCCAGCTCTCCTATTTTTAAAAAATATAGGAGAATCAAAATGGCAGAAATTACAGCTAAACTTGTAAAAGAGTTGCGTGAAAAATCTGGTGCTGGTGTTATGGACGCTAAAAAAGCGCTTGTAGAAACAGACGGTGACATCGAAAAAGCGATTGAATTGCTTCGTGAAAAAGGTATGGCTAAGGCAGCTAAGAAAGCTGACCGTGTTGCTGCAGAAGGTTTGACTGGTGTTTATGTTAACGGTAATGTTGCAGCAGTTATTGAAGTAAACGCTGAAACTGACTTCGTTGCAAAAAATGCTCAATTTGTTGAATTGGTAAATACCACAGCTAAAGTTATTGCTGAAGGAAAACCTGCTAACAATGAAGAAGCTCTTGCTTTGACAATGCCTTCAGGTGAAACTCTTGAAGCTACATACGTATCTGCAACAGCAACTATCGGAGAAAAAATCTCATTCCGTCGCTTTGCATTGATTGAAAAAACAGATGCACAACACTTCGGTGCATACCAACACAACGGAGGACGTATCGGTGTTATTTCAGTTGTTGAAGGTGGAGACGAAGCTCTTGCTAAACAATTGTCAATGCACATTGCAGCGATGAAACCAACAGTTCTTTCTTACAAAGAATTGGATGAGCAATTCGTTAAAGATGAGTTGGCACAATTGAACCACGTTATCGACCAAGACAACGAAAGCCGTGCAATGGTTGGTAAACCAGCACTTCCACACTTGGCATACGGATCAAAAGCTCAATTGACTGATGAAGTGATCGCTCAAGCTGAAGCTGATATCAAAGCTGAGTTAGCTGCAGAAGGAAAACCAGAAAAATCTGGGACAAAATCATCCCAGGTAAAATGGACCGTTTCATGCTTGATAATACTAAAGTTGACCAAGCTTATACACTTCTTGCACAAGTCTACATCATGGATGACAGCAAGACAGTTGAAGCATACCTTGAATCAGTTAACGCTTCAGTAGTTGAGTTTGCTCGCTTTGAAGTTGGTGAAGGTATCGAGAAAGCTGCAAACGACTTCGAAGCTGAAGTTGCAGCTACAATGGCAGCAGCCTTGAATAACTAATAATAAAAAGGAAGCCAAATCGCTTCCTTTTTATTATGCAGTAGATTCCTATAGGGAGATTTTCCTATTTTCAAGGTATAAATAAAAAGCCCTATAAGGGCTACGTGCATTTAGGAGACTACACTTCAAATTCATAGAGTGCTGTAGACAAATAACGTTCGCCGTTATCTGGTGCTAGAGCAAGGACTTTCTTACCTGTGCCTAATTTCTTAGCAACTTCAATTGCTCCGTAGATAGCTGCAGCTGAAGAAATACCAACAAGGAATCCTTCTTTTCCGCCAATCTCACGGCCAAGTGCCAGAGCGTCGTCTGATGTTACACGAACAATACCATCATAGGCGTTTGTATCAAGTGTATCAGGAATAAATCCAGCTGAGATACCTTGAATTTTGTGAGGACCAGGTTTTTCACCAGATAGAATAGCAGATTCGTCTGCCTCTACTGCAAAAACTTGAATGCTTGAATTTGCTGATTTGAGTGCATGAGAAACACCAGAAATTGTTCCACCGGTACCCACTCCAGCAACAAAGGCATTTAGTCCATCTTTACCGAAAGCAACTAGTATTTCAGCTCCTGTTGTTCTTTCGTGTATTTCTGGATTAGCTGGATTGTCAAATTGAAGAGGAAGGAAACCATCGCGTTCAGCAGCGATTTCTTGAGCCTTAGCAATAGCACCTTTCATTCCCTCACTACCAGGAGTTAGGACGAGTTCAGCACCATAAGCCTGGATAATCTTACGTCGTTCTACACTCATAGTTTCAGGCATAACGATGACAACTTTATACCCTTTAGCAGCACCTACCCATGAAAGTCCAATACCAGTATTTCCACTTGTTGCTTCAACAATAGTAGAACCTGGTTTCAGAATACCGTCTTGTTCAGCTTTCAATCATGCTAAGAGCAATACGGTCTTTTACAGATGAACCAGGGTTAAATGCTTCAAGCTTTACATAAACGTCCGCAGCACCTTCTGGAACAATGTTGTTGAGTTTAACGATCGGAGTTTGACCGATTAATTCAGTAATGTTGTTATAAATAGACATATGAATACCTCTTTGTATAAGATATTTCTAGTATAACGCTATCTATATCATTTGTAAAATATAGAAATCCTATCGAAGTGATAGGATTTTTTTATATCATAGGTCTAAGCCATTAATTTTCAAGCGATTGTGATAAGCTAATTCTAGTAAATATGTATACAGAGGAACGATATCTGTTTTCTTAGGAAATTCAAATTTATGAGCATTAAAATGCTCATTATGTGCTTTTAGAAAAACATTTTTCTAGATAAGTAATCGTTATTTCACTATCATCTATACCTGCCCCTGCAGTTTCCATTTCAACGTTAACAATATTCATCAAAAAAATAGATTTAACGGACATCTTACGACCAGTAGCGCCTTGTTTATCTGTAAAGATAATACGGATATTTGTAAATATAATTGAGTCACGAATCAGTTTATATCCACTTTGAATTTCTTCATTTTCTAGTAGATATTGTCCATATTCTTTGATAAGAGTTTCTTTGTTTTGCTCGCTAAGGTTACCAGCGAGTCCCTGAATGAATTTTCCAAATGCCATATTTTTCTCCTTTGTTTACACTAAGTTTACAGGAACTTCAACTTCTCGTAAACCTTGATCAGTTAAAGTGACTTTTCCATTAAAAAACTCCACAAGTGCAGCTTTAATAGTTTCTTTTTCTTCTTTATCAACATAAATCATCGTATCAACTTGATCTGTAAAGTTTGTCTCAAGTTCCATGAGCTCATGTTCTTTAAGAAAGTTACTGTACTCTTGGTACTGAGCGTAAGACATTTGAATAGCAATGCCAGCCTGTTCCTTTATTTCAATGATGCCAATTTCTTTGACAGCTAAGGCAACACTGCCAGCGTAAGCACGAATCAATCCTCCAGCGCCTAGTTTAATGCCACCAAAGTAGCGTGTCACTACCACACAGACATTAGTAAGATTGTGATTTTCTAGTACCCCAAGCATGGGAATGCCAGCAGTACCACTGGGCTCACCATCATCACTTGTACGTTTGATTTCACTACGTTCTCCAATAATGAAGGCAGAACAGTTATGTGTAGCTTTGTAGTGTTCTTTTTTGATGGCAGTAATGAAGTTACGAGCCTCTTCCTCATTATAAACACGCTTGGCATGACAGATAAAGCGGGATTTTTTGATTTCTTCTTGGACTTGACCGTCCTCTTTAATTGTTCTAAATTCCATGATTTAATTGTACTAAAAAATCATCTAAAGCGCTAGGTTTTTACGAATAAAGAAGTATGAAAGTAAATCCAAATTATCTCGGTCGGTTGTTTACTGAGAATGAATTAACAGAAGAGGAACGTCAGTTGGCGGAGAAACTTCCAGCAATGAGAAAGGAGAAAGGGAAACTTTTCTGTCAACGTTGTAATAGTATTATTCCAGAGGAGTGGTATTTGCCTATCGGTGCTTACTATTGTCGAGAGTGCTTGCTGATGAAGCGAGTCAGGAGTGACCAAGCTTTATACTATTTTCCGCAGGAGGATTTTCTGAAGCAAGATGTTCTTAAATGGAGTGGTAAATTAACTCCTTTTCAAGAGAAGGTATCAGAGGGACTGATTCGAGCAGTAGACAAGCAGGAGCCAACCTTGGTTCACGCTGTAACAGGAGCTGGAAAGACAGAAATGATTTATCAAGTTGTGGCTAAGGTGATTAATAGGGGTGGTGCAGTGTGTTTGGCCAGTCCTCGCATAGATGTTTGTTTGGAGCTGTACAAGCGCCTGCAAGATGATTTTGCTTGCGAGATATCTTTACTACACGGAGAATCAGAGCCGTATTTTCGAACACCACTAGTTGTTGCGACGACCCATCAGTTATTGAAGTTTTATCAAGCTTTTGATTTGCTGATAGTGGATGAGGTAGACGCCTTTCCTTATGTTGACAATCCCACGCTTTACCATGCTGTCAAGAATAGTGTAAAGGAGAATGGACTGAGAATCTTTTTAACAGCGACTTCTACTGATGAGTTAGATAGGAAGGTCCGTTTAGGAGAATTAAAACGATTGAGCTTGCCTAGACGATTTCATGGAAATCCGTTGATTATTCCAAAACTAGTTTGGTTATCGGATTTTAATCGCTATTTAGATAAGAATCGTTTGTCACCAAAGTTAAAGTCTTATATTGAAAATCAGAGAAAGACAGGTTATCCGTTACTCATTTTTGCTTCAGAAATTAAGAAAGGGGAGCAGTTAAAAGAAATCTTACAGGAGCAATTTCCAAATGAGAAAATTGGCTTTGTCTCTTCTGTAACAGAGAATCGATTAGAGCAGGTACAAGCTTTTCGAGATGGAGAACTGACAATACTGATCAGTACGACAATCTTGGAGCGTGGAGTTACCTTCCCTTGTGTGGATGTTTTCGTAGTAGAGGCTAATCATCGTCTGTTTACCAAGTCTAGTTTGATTCAGATTGGTGGACGAGTTGGACGAAGCATGGATAGACCGACAGGAGATTTGCTTTTCTTTCATGACGGGTTAAATGCTTCAATTAAGAAGGCAATTAAGAAAAATTCAGCAGATGAACAAG